>Ga0209096_1000099_pt1 | contig 135997 bp, 107 predicted proteins | sample AD_UKC034_MetaG_FD_184407 | JGI IMG/M metagenome (GOLD analysis project Ga0209096, IMG submission 184407) | Active sludge microbial communities of municipal wastewater-treating anaerobic digesters from USA - AD_UKC034_MetaG (SPAdes) (version 2) | ecosystem: Engineered > Bioreactor > Anaerobic... | reverse complement strand
CGCTGCACAAGGGGACGGAGGTGCTGCTGACGTTCATCGACGGGGATCCGGACCGGCCGGTGATCGCCGGCGCGGTGCCGAACGCGGAGACGCCGAGCGTGGTGAAGGATGCGAACCAGACGATGGCAGCGATCCAGACTGGGGGGAGCAACAAGATTGCGATCGAGGACAAGGCGGGGAGCGAGCGGATTCTGATGCATGTGCCGAACCAGAAGTCGTTCATCCGGATCGGGATGCCGAACGACCCGCCGCCGGGAGGCGAGCCGCCGACACCGCCGACCTCGGCGACGACCGCAACCACGCCGCCGCCGCACGACGAGGAACTGAGCAAGAAGGTGAGCGAGCTGGAGGAGGAGATCAAAGGGATCAAGGCAGAGACGGAGGGAAACCTGGAGTTCAAGTGCCACAACAAGAAGGAGTCGATCTCGGGCAACTCGTTCACGATGGTGATCGGGGCGGAGGAGAGCATCTACCTCGGCAACTACACCCACATCAAGCTTGTCACGGCGATCGATGTCACCATCGCGGTGGATCTGGAATTGAAGATGGGGGGCAGTTTTGAATTCACCCCGCTGCACCATACATTCTTCGAAGAGAAAACCGAGATGGGATTGCTGAAGACGGAACTCAAGGAATCCACCACCCGCATGGTGGGGCAAGTCGTCGAGATGGTGGGAGAAAACACGAAGATGATTGGGGAGAACATGCGCATGTTGGGCAATCATCAGGAGATGATCGGTGAATTGGTGAAGATGTCCGGGGAGGAGAACCAAATTGTCGGCGAGCATATCAAGATGCGCGGTCAGGATATCAAAATGAGCGGCATGCGTGTGGTGAGTTGTGGGGAGGAAGTGAAAACAGCAGGTGTCGAAACTAAGATTTCAGGGGGCAATAATAGAATTGTCACCGAACAGATGTCCATTTCAGCTTCCTTTACGGAAATGGCCGGCGAATCCACCAAAATGGCGACCGAGTCGACGGATCTTCAGGCGATTAAAATGATGATTTGAAATTCTGCCGATTGAATGATCCGGAAGTATGAGCTATATCCGTTACATCCCGCGATCACCAGCCCTGTCACCGTCACTCAGCCGAAGCGGATAGTGAAGTGAGTGTGAATCCTGACCGGCTCGCAGTTGTGATCGGGGAGAACCCAATCATTGACTTACCCCCCAATCGTTCCTACACTGGGCATATTGAATTTCCACCGGATGCGACCTCCGTCAGACGAAGCAGGTTGAATCGTTTGACGCAGGACGGAGAGTGGAGCAGGCGGTTGGATGGCAGAAACGCGTAGAGTTTCTGTCTCCCTCTGAACCGGAGGCCTGCGGTGAACGTTCAACGATGAGTGGGATATGAAAGTATACAAACCCAACGAACTGTCGCTGTTCATCAAACCGTTCGGCCTGCAGAACCGGCTGTACATGGCCTACACGCTGATGGTCTACTTCGACCTCACCGCGCCCGACAGCCTCCTCACCGAGCAGGAGCTGTGGCGGACGGTGCCGGCACAACTCGGCCCCATGCCGGTCGTGGATACGGGTATGGCCAAGCCGCGCGGCGAGTTCCTTGTGGCCGGCTCGTGTTTCGCCCCGCGGGGGCAGCGCTGGCCGGCGGCGCCGGTGAGCGTGCGGGTGGGCGCCGTGGGCAAAACCGTGAACGTCTTCGGCGACCGGTTCTGGGAGCGTGGCGCCGGCGGTCTGGCCACCATCACCGACCCGGAATCGTTCGCCGAGATGCCCTTGACCTGGGATCGCGCCTTCGGCGGTCCGGGCTTCGACAAGAATCCGGCGGGTCGAGGGATTCAGCCGGTGCGCGGCGCCGATGGTCGGGAGCGGGTACCGCTCCCCAACGTGGAACTGCCCGGCCGGCTGGTGGGCTCCCCTGCCGACCGGCCCGATCCGGCCGGCTTCGGGCCGCTGGATTTCATGAGCCCGGTGCGCCAGAAAAAAACGGGCACCTACGATGACAAGTGGCTGAAGGAGCGGTGGCCCTATTTTCCCGACGACATGAACTACGAGTATTTCAACGCCGCCTCCGAGGACCAGTACTTCCCGGGTTTCCTCACCGGCGCCGAAGCCATCGAGATCCGCCACATGCACCCCGACTTTCCGACGATCACCTCACGGCTGCCGCAGTGCCGCGTCCGCTGCTTCGTCACCCGCCAGAAGGACCTGAAATCGCGGGCGGTTGAAGACCTCCTGTTCGAGGAGATCACCACCCGCATCGATACGGTGTGGCTGTTCCCCAACATCCTGCGGGGCCTGGTGCTCCACCGCGGCACCGGCGAGATCCTGGACGAGGAGTACATGGACGTCCAGCGGATCTTCCTGGCGGTGGAAAAGCCGGATGCGCCGGCTAAAACCATCGAGGCGTACCGCGACGAGCAGCTGCGCACCGCCGACCGGGCGGTGACCATCGACATGGCGCCGCTCCAGGCCGCCCAGGCGAAGATCGCCAAGGTGCTCCGCAAGGCCAAGCGCCTGCCGAAAGAGGTTGAGGAGATCAAGAAGCGGGCGACGGGCCGCAGCCCCGTCATGCCCCGCACGCCGGCGGACATGCAGGGGATGAGCCGCGAGATCATCGCCGGCGGCGAGGCGGTGCTGAATCAGCTCGAGGCGCTGGCCCGGGACATGCACGCCAAGTACGGGCACCTTGTGGCCATCGACCTGGAGCAGTTCGACCGATGGCGGGAGCGGATCAAGGGGATGTCCCAGAAGGTGGACGACTCGGTGGCCAAGCTGGAAAAGGCCCAGCAGGAGGCCGCCGACGCGAAGAAGCAGATGAGCGGCATGCTGAAGGAGCACGTCCCGCCCGAGCACTTGGAAAAAGCCGGCATCGATCCCGACAACTTGTTGCCGCCGCCGCCGGTGAACCCGTGGCACGACCGCGGCTTCCCGCGGGTGGTAGCCTGGCGGCGCCGCCTCGAGGTGGACCGGGCAGCCCAAAAAGCCTTGGCCGACCTGGGATTCGAAGCGGACACAGTCCGCCGGGCCTGGCTCGGCATCAATTCCGACGACCAATCGGACAAGCCGTCGCTGTGGGGCTTGCAGAAATCGGGCGCCGCCGACGATCCGCCGGTGGCCCTGCCCGCCGGCCTGGTCCTGCCCCGCTTCCTGGATGCGGTGCTGGTGCGGATCGCCATCCGGCCCGGCGCCGCAGGCGCCTGGCCGGCGGCGCCGGAGCAGGTCGTGTCCGGATCCGACGAGACTCCGCTCTTCATGCCGGCCCCGCCCGGCGACGGACCGGCGCCGGTGGCGGTGCGGGTGGCCGACGAGCTGCAGGCGCTCCTGGTGGAGCAGGAGGCCGGCGACGCCGTCGCGGTGATCGCTTTGGCGGATCCGTCCGCTGATCCGGGGCCCGAAGCCGCGAAGGCATTGAAGGCTGCGCCTGTCTTCCTGGTGGCGCTGCCGGAGGCCGCGCCGGATGCCGATTTCGCACCGTGGGCGAAGCAGTTCCCGAACGCGCAGGCGCTCCGGCTGCCCAAAGGGCGGACCGTCTTCGACGCCCGGGCCGATGGCGCCGACCTCCGCCGCTGGATCCTAGACGCCTTGCCCAAGGAGCTGGCCCAGCCCCATCGGCTGGAGATCGCCCTGCCCGAAGCGGGAAAGGCGCCGACGGGTTCGCCGCTCGCCGGGATGACCCTGCCCATCCCGGACATCAAGGCCATTGTGGAAAAGACGATGCAGGAGATCCGGGCCTTCCACCAGCCCAAGTTCGACGCCATCTACGCGGAGAAGGCCAAGGCGGAAGCGCTGGCCAAGGAAGCCCTGGCCAAGGCGGGGCACGATCCGGAACAAATCTTCGCCGCGGCCGGCAACGCTCCCCGTCAGTCGTTCGCCGAGGTGGGCGACCGCATCGCCGGCGAGTTGGCGGCCAAACGGGACCGGCTGCGCGACCTGGGCGTTCTCACCCCCGAAACCGAGGCGCAGTTCAACGACGCGGCCGCCCGGGCCTACCAGATGGGCCACGAGGGCGAAGCGAAATATCAGGAGGGCATGGCGAAGATCGCTGCCGGCAAGCAGCAGATCGCCGACGCCATGGCCAAGGTCAAGGCGGGCGAGCTGCCGCCGGAGGCCCGGGCCAAATTTGCCGAAGCGGGCATGGACCCGGACCGCATGAAGAAGCGCACCCGCGAGGAAATCATCGAAATGCACGGCCGCGGCGAGACGCTCGCCGGCGCCATCCTGAACGGTGTCGACCTGTCGGGCCTGGACCTGACCGGCGCCGACCTGACGGGCGCCCAGCTCCAGAAGACGTTGTTCGCCGGCACCCGCCTGGACAAAGCCAACCTCACCCAGGTCATCGCCCTGGAGGCGGATTTCACGAGCGCCTCCCTGCGCGGCGCCACGCTGGACCGAGGGATTTTAAACAAAGCCAAGATGAAAGGAGTGGATCTCGGCGGCGCCCGCCTCAAGCAGGTGGTCGTCAAGGATGCGGACCTGTCCGGTGCCGACTTTTCCGGCGCCGATCTGGAGATGGTCACCCTGCAGAAATGCAAGCTGCCGGGGCTCAAGATGAGCGGCACGCGGGCCTATCTCAGCATCATCGAGGGAGACGCCACGGGATCCGTGTTCACCGGCGCCAAGTTCAATAAGTGCATCCTGCGCAAGATCGTCCTGGACGGGGCTGATTTTTCGGTGGCGGCCCTCAACTCCACGCTGTTCATGGATGCCCGCGGCAGCGGCGTCACCTTCGCCGGCGCCAACCTGGACAAGCTCCGGATGGGCAAGGGCACCGTCATGGCCGGCGCGGACTTCCGCAACATCCAAATGCACCAGGGCAGTCTGCGGGAGGCGGACCTGTCGGGCGCCGACTTCAGCGGCGCCGTCATCCGCGACTCGCTCATCGAGTTCTGCGACCTCCGGAAAGCCAACCTCCGACGGGTACCGGCCCGCGGCACCCGCCTGACCAAGACCGACCTGGAAGGCGCCGACATGTACGGGATCGATCTCTACCGGGGGTCGCTCCGCAAGGCCCGCCTGGTCAACACCGACCTGCGCGGCGCCAACCTGTGCGCTGTCGACCTGTACAAGGCGGTGATGGGCGAGACCCGCCTCGACGGGGCCAACCTCAAGCTGACGCTCATCCACAAGCGGGAGGATCTGCTGCCATGACCCGGGAAGAAGTCCTCGACGCCATCCGGCGCAACCGGACCATCGCCAACCAGAATCTGGACGGCATCGACCTCGCGGGCGCCGACCTGACGGGCGGCCGGTTCGAGAAGGTCGTGTTTCGGAACGCCGACCTGCGCGGCGCCAACATCCTGCGGACCGGCTTCAAGAAATGTGCCTTCCCCGGCGCCCGGTTCGACGGCACCGACCTGACCAAGGTGGACTTGCGCAAGATGGATCTGAGTGGCGCATCGCTCCGGGGGGTCAAGCTGTTTCAAACCCTGTTCACCCACTCGGACCTGACCGGCGCCGATTTCAGCGAGGGCGACCTGGGCTGGTCGCTCCTGCAGCACGCGAAGCTCGACGGGGCGAAGTTCACCGGCGCGAAAATGGAGAAAATGGTGCTGTCCCACGCGTCGGCCGGACAGGCCGATTTCTCCGGCGCACAGCTCACCAAGGTGATTTTTCACGACGCCCAGCTCCCCGGCGCCGTCTTCAAGGGCGCCCGGCTGTTCAAGGTGTTGCTGGCGAACTGCAACCTGGCCGGCCAGGACTTCACCGGCACCTCGTTTCAGCAGGTGAACGTGACCGGCTCGGACCTGACCGGAGCCGATTTCACCGGCGTGGACGTCAGCATGTCGAACTTCATGGACGCCAACCTGACCAAGGCCCGGCTGGACAAGGTCCGGGGACGGAACGCCATGTTCAAGGGCGCCAAACTGATCGAGGCCACGCTGACCGGCGCCGACCTGAGCCAGTCGCTCTTCGCCGAGGGGAACCTGTCCCAGGCCGATTTCTCAAAGGCCTGCCTGGATCACTGCTTTTTCCCCTCGGCGATCTGCCGGGCGACCCGCTTTGCCGGCAGCGACCTTTCCTATGCGGAATTTGACAAGACGGATCTCACGGCGGCGGATTTCTCCTCCGCCAAGCTGTACATGGCCCGGATGCACCTGGTGCTCGACGAGCACGCCATCTGGGACGGCGCCGACCGCGCCACGGTCCGGGGAACCGACTCGGACCAGGCGGAGGCGGAAAGCTGGACGCCGCCGCCGGCGGCGGACGACAAGAAGAAGTGAGCGGCGAACGGCCGCACGAACAGGAGGTTTCGATGAGCAGACACAGCGCCCCGTGGATTTCCACCCAGGCGGAGCTGGAGACCGGCCGGATCGTGGCGGGGCACGGCCGTCTCTTCAAAGTGCGCACCGCCGCCGGTGACGTCAGCGCCCATCAGGCGTTCGGCTGCCTCGTGGCGCCCCGACCGGGCGACGCGGTGCTGGTGGCGATGGGGACCGCCGGCAAGCATTACATTCTGTCGGTGCTGGAGCGGGACGCGACCATGCCCGCGGCGACGGAAATGATCCTGGACGGGCCGGTGAGCCTGCGCGTGCAGGGCGGCAGCCTGGCGCTCCAGGCCGACGGGGACCTGCGGCTGGCGTCCCGGCAGGACATCGCCTGCGCCTCCCGCCGCATCGCCGTGAGCGCCCATCAGGGCCGGGTCCGGATCGGCCGGCTGGCGTTCGTCGGGCGGTTCCTAAGCAGCCAGGTGGCCCGGGTGAAGTCGGTGGCCCTGGGCATGGACGTCGTCTGCCGGCGCCTGACGCAGCGCCTCGGCAATTCGTTCCGGTACGTCAAGGAACTCGATGAGACCCAGAGCAACTCCTCCCGGGTCGTCGTCGAGGACCTGCTGACGATGCATTCGAAGAACACGCTGATCATGTCGGAAGAGCACGTCACCGTGAATGCCGAGCAGATCCAGTTGGGATAAGACTGAAGACCATTGATCATATTTCATTGATCATTTGTCATTCGTCATTGAGGAGCGGTGGTGAGCGACAAAGGTGTGGATACCGAGAGGGAAAGTCGAGCCGATATTCTGCAGGATCGGTTCATCGCGTTTTCGGTTCGGATCATTCGACTCTGCGGCATGTTGCCGAAGAATCCGGCCGGCGGCCACGTGTCGCGGCAATTGATGCGATCGGGAACATCGCCGGCACCGAATTATGGTGAAGCACGTGGCGCCGAAAGCCATGCGGATTTCGTGCACAAACTGGGCATCGTCCTCAAGGAGCTGAACGAGACTTCGATCTGGCTCAAGGTGATTCTCCGTTCCGAAATGATCCGGTCAGAATATGTTCAGGAAACGCTGGATGAATGCACCCAGTTATCGCGCATCATGGTCACGTCGATTCGCACCGCCCGGAACAAGGATGCTCGGAGATAGATGAAAAATGTCAATTGATCAATGATCAATGACAAATGAATTTACGACTTATAGGAGGCAGAGATGTTTATGTTGAGCATGGGCGCGGGAATGAACCTCGGCTTTCCCGATGTCTGCCTCACCCCGATCGTGGTACCCACGCCGATCCCGTATCCGGATATGCAATTCTCGGCGACGTCGGCGCCTGCGGCTTACAACGTCCTGGTGGACTGTATGCCCGCGGTGAACCAGCTTTCCGTCGGCACGGTGAGCGTGGGTGACAACGGCGGCGTCCTGCTCGGGGTGGTTTCCCACATGATGTCGGGCCAGACTGAGTACCTGGTAGGCTGCATCACCATCATGGTGGACGGCGTTCCCGCCCAGCGCCTCACCAGCGTCACCGGCCAGAACTGCCTGGCTGTGCTGCCCAACGCCCCCGGCGTCAGCCTCGTGCCGAGCCAGGTCACCGTGCTGACCCTGGGTTGATCCCGCAGGTGGGGATGGACAGCCGCATCTTCATCAGCCTCGCGGCGTATCGCGATCCGGAGTTGCTGCCCACGGTCCGGGACGCCCTCGCCAACGCCCGCCACCCGGAGCGGCTGGCGTTCGGGATCTGCTGGCAGCGCGCCGCCACGGACGACGACCTCCGCGAGTTCGCCGCCGATTCCCGCTTCCGGATTCTCGACGTGCCGTATGTGGAATCGCGCGGCGTCTGCTGGGCGCGCCACGAGATCCAGCAGCTGCTGCGGGATGAGGACTTCTACTTTCAAATCGATTCCCACACCCGGTTTGCCGAGGGCTGGGACGAGCAGCTCCTGACCATGTTCGGGGACCTCGGCGACGAGCGGGCGGTCATCGGGAGCTACCCGCCGTCCTACAAGCCGGGCTTTGACGGATACCGCAACGACCGGAATCCCAACCGGATGACCATCAGCCGGTTCCATCCCGACGGCAACGTGTGCCTGGAGCCTAAGGGCGTGCTCGATTACGAGCAGCTGTCCCGTGCGTTTCCCGCGCGCTTCGCCAGCGGCGGCTTCATGTTCGCGTCCGCCCGGTTGCCGCGGGCGGTGCCGTACGACCCGTCCTTCTACTTCAGCGGCGAGGAGATCGGCTACACCGTCCGGGCCTTCACCCACGGTTTCAACCTGTACAATCCGCATCGGGCGGTCATCTGGCACTACTACACCCGTCAGGGGAGCCTGCGCCACTGGGACGACCACCAGCAGGCGCCCCGCTCCCAGGAGCCGGCCCGGCGTCTGCGCCAGCTGCTCGGCCAGGCCGACGAGGGGGTCGATCTGGGCCCGTACGGCCTGGGTGCGGCGCGGACACTGGCGGATTACCGCAACTGGGCCGGCGTGGACGTCGCCCGTAAAATGATCCACCGGCAGGCGCGGGATGGGGGCATCCCGCCCCACGACCCGAGCGACGAGGCCGGCTGGCGCTGCGACATGAAGCGTCACGAGCTGGTCCTGCGGTGGGCGGAGGCGCGCCTGGTCCTGCCGGACGACGTGACATTCGTCGCGGTGATGGTGGATGACCAGCACCGCGCCAACCTGTTCCGTCGGGATTTCCCCGGGACGACCATCCTGGAACAGGGCGGTCGGCTCCCGTGCGAGTTCGAGTGCGACCGGCGAAGCCGACCCGCCGGCCTGGTCATCTGGGCGCACAGCCAGTCCGCCGGCTGGGAGCAGCGGTGCCGCGCGGCGTTCGGCGCGTCCTGGGAAACGGTGTCGGCGGCGCCGCGCTGGACGCCGCCGTTGCACAGTCCATCCAAAATGATGTTCGATTTCCAATGGCCGGAATGGACCATTCATCCGTTCGTCTCAACCCCTGGAGGAGGACCCCATGAAAAAAGCCTGGATCAGCGCCCTGCCCCGTGACGAACAGGCGGTGCAGCGGCTGATGGCCGAACTGCAGCAGCTGGGCTACGGGACCGACGGGCATTTCTGGACCGACGACCTGGCGAAGATGGCCTGGTCCGGGCCGCGCGAGGCGCTGCTCGCCCGCGAGACCGCGGTCTGGGTCATCGTGGGCGCGCCGGCGGACTTCGAAGCGCCGACCGTCCGCTACGGGTTGTCGATGCTGAGCCTCGGCGTCCAGGCCCAGCGCGGCCTCGGTTTCCCCGTCATGCTCGTCTCCACCGGCGGGGCCGTGGACCTCGCCACGCTGCCTACGCCGCTCCGGGGCATTGACTCCCTCGCGCTGGAAACTCCGGCTCTGGGAACCAAGATCGTGGCCAAGGCGGCGATCCCGCCCCCCAAGATCGCCCCGGAATACCGTCTGGATGTCTACGCCGTTCCGGGCATCGGTCAATGGTTTGAAGTTGGCCCCGCACCGGGGCACGCCTGGAAAGGCGCCATGTTCGGCGTGGCCGGCGGCGAGGCCACCATTGACACCCACGGGGTCGGACCCGCCGGTCGGTTGCCGGAACGATGCGTCCTGAACTATCCCATGCAGGGATTGAAGCTCCAGTTGGGCGGGCGCGATTTCACCGCCTGGGCGGTCCAGAATCCCATCGATGACCGCACCTCCTACTTTCTCCGGGTGAAAGATGCGCCGGCGGCGATCCTGTTCGGCGCGTTCCCGGAGAGTGACGACGCCGAGGCGTTCACCATCCAGCTGCAGTGACGCCGGGACGCGTCCGGAGCGCCCGGCGGCGCCGGCGAAGACGGACGCGCCCCGGCTCCGGAGTCTCCCGTGGGTCGAGACAAGCAGAACTCCTCCCGGTCGGTCGATGCTGTCGCGCCGGTCGAGTGGCCGCCCCGCGGACGTCTGGTGGCGGCACTGGCATTAGCGGCACTGGCGGCGGCGGTGTTCTGGAATGCCCTGCCCAACGGTTTTCACCTGGACGACCAGTACCACGTGGTGGATAATCCCGGGATCCAGCAGGTCTGGCCCCCGTGGCGGCATTTAGTCGAACCCCGCACCATCTCGACGCTGGACCGGATTGTCCAGTACCGCCCGCTGCTCCCCCTCTCGCTGTCGCTGAGCTACGCTCTGACGGGACAGGATCCGGTCGGATTCCGCGCCTGGAACATCGCCCTGCAGGCCGCGGCGGCCGTGCTGGTGTTTTTCTTCCTGCGGGCGCTGCTGGCCGCCGCGGGGTGGCGGACATCGCGGACGGGGATTCGGGCCGATTGGGTGGCCCTGGCGTCGGCGGCGGTCTTTGCCGTTCACCCGGTGGCCGGAGTGCCGGTCAACTACATCTGCGCCCGCGACCTGCTGCTGTCTCAAGTGTTCCTTTTTGCGAGTCTGCTGGTGTACCTGCGGATGAGGACCCGGGGAGAGACGACCTGGCGCTGGGCGGCCGTGCTGGGTCTATTCGCGCTGGCGCTGCTGTCCAAAACCCACGTGGCCGTGGCGCCGGCGCTGGTTCTGGCGCTGGAATGGACCGTCTTAGGCGAGCGGCTGACCGCGTGGCGACCCTGGGGACGGGCGGCTCTGTACGGCGCTGTGGTGGCGGCGTTTTTCGCCTGGACCCGGTTCGGATTGCTGTTCTCCGACTGGAGCCAGGCGATGGCGGGTCCACCGGGAGCGGCCGCCACCTATGCGCTGACACAGCTCCGCCTGCACCTCGTGCATTACCTGCCCAATTTTGCCTGGCCGTTCGCCATCCGCCTGGCACCCGACGTCGGGCGCGCCGCTGGATGGATGGACGGTGCGGTCTGGGCCGGATTTGTCCTGGTGATCGGCTCCGTCGTGCTGGCGTTCGCCTGGCGCCGGCGGACGCCGGCGGCGGCCGCGGCGGTGCTCGGCTACTGGATTCTGCAGGTGCCGGAGTCGAGCGTCTTCCCGCTGCACCTGGTGGTGTCGGACTACCGGCCGTACGCCGGGAGCCCATTCCTGTTCCTGCTGGCGGCGCTGGCTCTGGCCGCCTGCCTCCGCCGGCCATGGTGGCACCTGGCGGCGGCCGCGCTGACGCTGTATTTCAGCCTGGCCTCGGTCGCGATGAACCGGCTGTGGCGCACGGGGGAGACGCTCTGGACCCACAGCGTCGCGTATGGCGGTGACGCCCTGGCCCATCACAACCTGGCCATGAGCATCGCCGATCGTGACGATCCCCGCGTACGGCGCCACCTGGAGGAGGCCGTCCGCCGGAGCCCCAACTTCGTTCTGGCTCACCTGAACCTGGGGCTGTGGCTCATCCAACACGGGCAGGTCGAGGCGGGCCTGGCCGAATGCGAGCGGGCCCGACGGCTCGAGCCGGACTGGGCGCAGACTTACTACTGGCTGGCCCGCGCTCATAGCCGGCTGGGCCGCCGCGCTGAGGCGGCCGCCGCCAGCGCCCGGGCGGCGACGCTCGACCCGGACAACCGGATGTATCTCAAGCAGGCGGCGTATGACGCCCAGGCCGCGGGCGACTTTGTCGGCAGCCTCGCGTTCACCGGTCGGTTAAAAGCGCTGGGAATGGAGGACTCGGAGACTCTGTTCCTTGAGGGGTTCGCCCGTCAGAAGACCGGCGACCTGCCGGGAGCGGTGGCGGCGTATCGAGCCTGTCTGCTGCAGGATCCGCGGCACGCCCAGGTGGTGTTCAACCTCGCCTATGCCCTCATGAACCTGGGAAATTATCCGGAAGCCATCATCCGGTTCGAGGAAGTGCTCAAACTCAAGCCGGAATATCGGGAGGTCCACTTCCACCTGGCCGCCTGCTTTGACAGACTGAACCGGCCCGAATTGGCTGCTCGGGAGCGGGCGCTCTACGGACTTCACCACACAGAGGTCACAAAGAGTGGGGAGTAGAGAGTGCGGGCGGAAAGGAAGGCAGACGAGCTGTTGCTGTTCGTGCATCTTCACGAGTTCAAGTTTGCGGGTGATAAATCCCGCATCCTACGTATAGAGAGCAACCACGGGTCCATAAAAAAGCCCCGCCGGATGGCGGGGCTTGATGGTGAACGGTCAGGCTGATCCGATCGATCAGAATGGGGTGATGACACCCGCGGCGTAGAGCACGCGCCAGGTTCCACCGCCGAGATACTGGAGGGCGACGGCCGCGTCGCGTCCACCGGTGAGGTACCCGGACGTTCCCGCCGTGGTCTGGGGAGCGGAGACGTGGATCTGGGTGCCGTAGTCGGCGGCGAGCATGATCCGGCCGTCGCCGGAGACTCCGGCGCCCACCCAGGTCCGGACGCTGTCGCGGGTGTGCCAGGTCAGGCCGTAATCCTGCGACACGTGGAGCTGGCCGCTGGTGATGGTGGCCAGCAGGTACCGGCCCGTGTCATCGCCGGCGACGAAACGCCAGTTGGCTGAACCGGTCCGGTCGATCCAGCCCGTTCCGCCGTCGTCGGAGGTGTGGATGGGACCGCCGTCCACGGCGGCCACCAGCCGGGAACCATCGGCGGAGCAGTCGATGGCGCTCCAGTTGTAGGTGGGGCCGACGCTGCCCCAGTTGGCGCCGCCGTCGGTGGAGCGGGCGATCTGACCGCCGTGGCGGACGCCTAGAACCAGATTGCCGGAGTCGGACACGGCGACATCCCACCAGGTCTGGGAACCGGGTCCCGTTCGTTCGGTCCAGCTCGCGCCGTAGTTGGTGGATGTGTAAATGTAGCCGGTGTTCACCGCGGCGACCATGTACTGGCCGCTGCCGGAGCAGTCCACCGCGTACCAGCCGCGGGAGCTGTCCCGGCTGGTCCAGTTGGCGCCGTAGTCGCTGGAAGTGTAAATGTGGTCGCCGGTAACGACCGCGACGACGTACTGGCCGTTGGCCGACATGGCGATGCCGGTCCAGTTGCGGGTGCCGCTGGCCGTCCGTTCAGTCCAGGAAACGCCCGAATCGGCCGACGTGTAGATGTAGCCGCCGTAGACCGCGGCGGCCAGGTGCGCGCCGTCACCGGATGCGGCCACGAAGTACCAGTTGCGGTTGCTGTCCCGGGCGGTCCAGAGGACGCCGGTCCCTTCGATGGGTGAAGTCAGAACGCTCTGGCCGGCGTTCTGAGCGATTTTCCAGCCGCCGGTGCCGGCGCCGGACACCTGGACAATGTCCCCCACGGTGCAGTCGGCGGAAAGCGGCAGGGTCACCGTCACCTGGGCGGCGTTGTCGGCGAGGTAGCCGGTGTTGCGCGCCGCCTGCTGGCTTGTGCTGGTGACATGAATCCAGGTGATACCGGGCCCTGCGGGGCCAGTGGGACCTGATGGACCCGAAGGCCCGGACGGCCCGGATGGCCCCGAGGGTCCGGCTGGCCCGGTGGGTCCCGACGGTCCGGAAGGTCCGATGGATCCAGTCGGTCCGGATGGTCCGGTGGGTCCGATGGGTCCTGTCGGTCCAGAGGGTCCGACAGGTCCGGTAGGTCCAGTCGGTCCCGTGGGTCCGATGTCGCCCTGGGGTCCCGTGGGCCCGATGGGTCCTGTCGGTCCGGTGGGGCCAATGTCACCCTGGGGTCCGGTGGGACCGGTGGGCCCGATCTCACCCTGGGGTCCGGTGGGACCGGTGGGCCCGATCTCGCCCTGGGGTCCGGTGGGACCGGTGGGCCCGATCTCGCCCTGAGGTCCAGTGGGACCGGTGGGCCCGATCTCGCCCTGGGGTCCAGTGGGACCGGTGGGCCCGATCTCGCCCTGGGGTCCAGTGGGACCGGTGGGCCCGATCTCGCCCTGGGGTCCGGTGGGACCGGTGGGCCCGATCTCGCCTTGAGGACCAGTGGGACCTGTTGGGCCAATTTCACCCTGAGGTCCGGTGGGTCCGGTGGGCCCGATCTCGCCCTGGGGTCCAGTGGGACCGGTGGGCCCGATCTCGCCTTGAGGACCAGTGGGACCTGTTGGGCCAATTTCGCCCTGAGGTCCAGTGGGACCGGTGGGCCCGATCTCGCCTTGAGGACCAGTGGGACCTGTTGGGCCAATTTCGCCCTGAGGTCCGGTGGGACCGGTGGGCCCGATCTCGCCCTGGGGTCCAGTGGGACCTGTTGGGCCAATTTCGCCCTGAGGTCCGGTGGGACCGGTGGGCCCAGTAGGCCCCGTCGGTCCGGTGGGTCCTTCAGGTCCCTCGGGTCCCTCGGGACCCGGCGGGCCGGTGGGAAAATCCACCGTATGGATGACGGTGTACCGGGCGGAGCGGACCGATGTGGTGGGTTCGGAGGCGTAACGCCAGACGACCTCAACGACTCCCTGGCCCACGAACGGATCGGTCTGCAGGGTGATCCTGAGGCAGACGCTGTCGCCGGGCTCATACGCCTTGATCAGCCCGCGGTATTTCACGACGATCTGATTGCGGCTCAGATTCGCCTGCACCGTGAAATCCACGGACCGCAACGTGGCGGAATTGATGTAGACGGCGGGCTCCACGTGGACCAGTTGCCCGCAGCCGGTGTCGAACGTGAAGGTGAAGGTGTCGCCGGGCTGGAACGAGGCGTAACGCGCGTTGTAGCTGTTGGACAAGCACAGGAATGCGTCGGACGTGCTGTCCACCGGAATGAGCGCGGGTGAGATGCTGAAGTCGGGGATGGTTCGGACGAGCGCCGAACCGACGGCCGCCGCCGCGCTCCCGCCGATTCCGGCCAGCATGATCAGTAATGCGAGCAAGACCCGCCGGCCTGATCCCGTAGTGACCTGAATCCATGTCATGGAGTGCCTCCAGTCAAAGCGCCGCCGGCCTCAGGGGGTCGGGGTGTCGAAACGGAACGTGAATGCGCCAGCCGCGTCCACGTCCAGATGGACCGCCGTGGGCATGGCCCCTTCGCTCATCTGGGCCAGAACCCGTTGGGAGAGCTGGGGCAGGATGTTGCCGTCCAGGATGTACTCGATGTTCCGCGCACCCGTTTCCACCTCGGTACAGCGGGCGGCGATCTGTTCCATCACCGCCGGCGTGTAATCGAGGGCCATCTTGTTGTTTTCCATCAGGGTGCGCTGGATGCGCCGGAGTTTGAGCTCCACGATCCGCTTCATCGCCTCGCCGCGCAATCCGTAGTAAGGCACGATGGCCATCCGCGCCAGCAGCGCCGGCTTGAAGTGTTTGGACAGCACCGGCCGGATCGCCCCCACCACCGCGTCCGCCGGGAGGGGCTCGTCACCGGCGGTCATCTCTTGGATGATGTCCGAGGCCAGATTGCTGGTGAGAAGGATGATGGTGTTGCGGAAGTTGATCTCCTTCCCCTCGCCGTCGGTGAGCATGCCTTTGTCGAAGACCTGGTAGAACAGGTTCAGCACGTCCAGATGCGCCTTCTCCACCTCGTCCAGCAGGACCACCGAGTACGGCTTCTGGCGGACCGCCTCGGTGAGCATGCCGCCCTCCCCGTACCCGACGTAACCCGGCGGCGACCCAATGAGCCGGCTGACGGTGTGGCTCTCCTGGAACTCGCTCATATTGATGGTCACCACGTTCCGGTCGGAGCCGAAGAGCAGGTCGGCCAGCGCCAGGCCCGTCTCGGTTTTGCCCACGCCGCTCGGTCCGGCCAGCAGGAAGACGCCCATGGGCTGGTTGGGGTTCTTGATGCCGGCCTTGGCCGACTTGATGGTTTCGACGATGATCTTGAGGGCGTGGTCCTGACCCTTGATCCGCTCGGCCAGCCGCTCCTCGAGCCGCAGGATGTTTTCCGCCTCGTCGCGCAGCACCTTGCCCAGGGGGATGCCGGTCCAGTCGGACACCACCTGCGCCACCACGTCCGGGTTGACCTCGACCTGGATCAGTCCGCCGTCGGCCTGCAGGGCATGGAAGGCCGCATCGGCGGCGGCCAGCTCCTGCTTCAGCGCATCCCGGTCGGCCGCCGGCGCGTCGCCCGAGGCCGCCAGGCGGCCGCGGATATCGAGCACTTTCTGGGCGGCCTCTTTCTCCCCCTGCCAGCGGGCCTGCAGCGCCTCCGCCTCCGCCCGGAAGGCAACGATCCTGTCCAGGACCTTCTGATAGGCCTCCTCGTCGACGGCGATGCCGTTGGTCCGGTCGCGGTCCACCGCGCCTTTCTCACGTTCCAGCGCCTGGACGGCGCGCTCCTTGTCCTCGAGCACGCCGGGCTTGGCGGAGAGATTGATCTTGATCCGCGCACAGGCGGTGTCCACCAGGTCGATGGCCTTGTCGGGGAGGAAGCGGCCGGTGATGTATTTGTCGGACAGCTCGGCGGCGGTCCGGATGGCGTCGTCCCGGATGATCACTTTGTGGGCGGCCTCGTAACTGTCCCGGATGCCGCGCAGAATCAGGATGGTGGTCTCGACGCTCGGCTCATCCAGCTTGACGGCCTGGAAGCGCCGGGCCAGGGCGGGATCCTTCTCGAAGTATTTCTTGTACTCGCCCCAGGTGGTGGCGGCCACCGTGCGCAGCTCGCCGCGGGCCAGGGCCGGCTTGAGCAAGTTGGCTGCATCGCTGGTGCCCGCCGAACCGCCCGCGCCGATGAGGGTGTGCGCCTCGTCGATGAACAGGACGATGGGTTTTTCCGAGCCTTTGATCTCGCTGATGACACCCTTGAGGCGGTTCTCGAACTCGCCTTTCATGCCCGCCCCGGCTTCGAGCAGGCCCATGTCCAGGCCCAGCAGGGATACGTTCTGGAGCAGCTCCGGCACGTCGCCTTGCACGATGCGCAGCGCCAGCCCCTCCACCACGGCGGTCTTGCCCACGCCGGGATCGCCGACGCAGATGGGGTTGTTCTTGCGCCGACGGGCGAGGATGTCCACGATCTGACGGATCTCCAGGTCGCGCCCGAACACCGGGTCAATGCCGCCGTCGCGGGCTTTTTGGGTGAAGTCGGTGCAGAAGCGCTTCAGAAATCCGCCTTCGGACGGACCGGCGGCGGGCTCGGCCGCACCGCCCGGTTCGCGGGCGGCCGCCTCCGTCTCCAGGGACCCCTTGGTGACGGCCCAGAAGTCCTTGATTAGCGATTCACGGTTAATGGTCTTGAGCAGGTCGATATAGCGTCCGGACGCGAAGAAGCTTGGCTTGGCCAGCAGCGTCATCAGTAAAGCGCCGGAGCGGATGCGCCGTTCGCCGAGGTCGATGGAGGTGACCATCCAGGCATCCTGGATCAGCTCGAGCAACAGGGGGGAAAATACCGGCTTGGAGGCATTGCCGGTCCGGAAATCCTCCAGTGATTCTTCCAGCGCCTTGATCACCCGCCCGATGTCCAGGTTGAACTTCTGGCAAATCAGGCTGCAGTCGGATCGCGGCTCCTCGAGCAGTTTGACCAGCACCTGCTCGACGGAGACCTCGTAGTGGGTGCGCGACACACACAGGCCCGCAGCGGCATGCAGGGCGTTGGTGCTGAATGCGTTCATGCGGCTCAATAGCGACTTGATGTCGACGGTGATCATGCAATCCTCCTTGATTGGTTCATCTGCCTGCCGGCGCCCACCCCGGGGGTCCGGATGCGCGCGGGCCGGGACACGAACCGTTCCGTTCGTCTACAGGCAAAGAGCAACCGGTCAGTGAGCCATCAGCAGGCGCTGCTCCGCCGCCGTCGGCACCTGAAGCAGCACGGTGAGCGGCCGGGCAGCCTGCCGGGTGGAGAGCATCCAGGTGTTGAGGCCCAGTTGGGCCCAGTAGGCGTCGCCCAGGCGGGTGGTCCGGATATCGCGGGCCCGCAGGGTGAGACGCAGCTCCCATTCCAGCGGTTGGTCCAGATAGAGTTCGGTCAGCCGTCGCATCTCGCCGAACCCCGGCTGGCCGGGGAGAAACTGGGTGAACGTGTCGATGTCCACCGGTCCGATCTCCACGCGGAATTTGCCCATCCGGTCCTTGATCTCGGAGCCGAGGCAGCAATCCTCGCCCAGCACGTTGCCCGCAGCGCCCAAACGGCACCGCTGGTCCTCGGGGATCGTGGCGACCCGGGGCACGCACTGAACCACCCGCAGGCTCGGCTCGGCCAGCCGGTCGGACAACAGGGTGCGCAGCCCTTCGGCGGAGCGGGTGTGCAGCGTGAACAGGCCCATGAAACGGAACAGGCTGGCAGGATCATCCACTTGGCGCCGGATCGAGTCCTCACCCAGGCCGAGCAGGCAGCAGAGCAGCAGGAAGATGTCGGGCTCTTTCTTCTCCACCAAGCGGTGGAAGAGCCGGTGTTTGCTCCAGCTCTTGAAATAGATCGGGAACAGCGGTGCGTTGATGATGTCGATGAAATCGCGCATCACCGAACGCCCGTCGGACCGCTCGTGAAGCAGATCTTCCGTGTAGAACGTGGGCAGGGGGGATCCGGCGCCGTAGAGCCCCAGGAAGGTGGCGGTGATCTGGTAGTGCCCCGAGCCGGGTTGCTTTTCCCGGATGGCGGTGATGTCCGTGCCCGGGAAATCGAGCGAAAGATGCGGGCGGGTCCGGATCGACCGGCGCAGCCGGATTTCATCGAGCGCGGCCGGTTGCTCGGCTTGCACCAGCAATCGCAGCAGGCGCAGTGCCTGCGCGAAGGTGAAGCGGGAGCCTTCCTGCAGCAGTTGCTGCTTCAGCTCAGCGGGCGATCGCCGGTCCGCGGTGGCCATGAGAACGATTCTCCAGACAGGGCATCCTTGATTTGGAACTGGCTGTAGCTGTTCATACTGCAATACACGCCCATGAACAGCTCCAGCACCGAGCCGAACAGGAACATTCCGCCGAGGCCCGTGAAGTGATCCTGCCGGGCGGTGAGCACGACCTGCTGGCCGCGCATCACCTGTCCGCGAAAGAGCCGGTCGGATGGCGTCACGGTGAAGTCCACCACGCCGTCCACCTGCTTGATGTTGGCACTCACCCGCGTCCGGTCGCGGCCGGCCGGGATGTACTGCCGGAGCATCTCCTTGAGACCGGCGCTGTCGGCCAGCGCCATGAAGTTCAGGGACAGGTGCGCCAGCAGGCGCCATAAGGCGTTCTTGCCGAGCACTGGTTCCACCGCCGGTGTCAGCGGCAGGATGTTCCGATAGGTGAGGAGTTCGGGCGAGTCTTCGGTGGGCTTGCAGATGTCGCCGAGCTGCAGCCGCTCGGGCAGGGTGCCGTTGGTGCAGGTCAGGGTGAGGCTGAGCGTTTCGCTCACCAGGTCCGCCGGGTCACTGGAGTAGGCGAATGACAGCATCGTCTCGGGTGTGCCGTCAATGGGCGACAGGGCGCGGATGACCTGGTAGATCGCCGCTTCGCCGGCCTGGGCGGAAGCGGCTTCCAGGGGCCGATAGTCACGGCGGGTCACGCTGCCCTGCCGGAAACCGGCCACGGTGTCGACGCTGTACACCTGGTAGTAGCCGGGCTGCTTGGACGTCGGCCGGATCCGGACCTTCTCCTTGCGGTGGTCGAGCTGCACCGGCTCGGCCTCCTGGCGGAACAGGTTGATCACCGGTGTCGCGTTGAGGACGAAACTGTCCGCTTTAATCCGCGGAGGTGCGACTGGCGCCGGCATCAACTCGAAAAACAGCTCGAAGGCGTTGCCTTTGCCCCGGTCGCGCCAGGTATCCCAGCCGCGCAGCTCGAAGAACAGGAATTTTTCCGGCAGGATGAAATACTCCTGGAGCAGGCGGTAGCCGCGGAACGCTTGCCGGGGAAAGGCCAGCAACGCGTTGTTCAGATCGAAACCGATGGCGTGCAGCGATCCGGGCGGCAACTCCACCGGCGTGCCGCCGGACGTCGGGGCCACGGTGATCCGGCGGACATACCGGCTGAGCAGCAGGAGCAGGTCCATCGCCGGACTCAGGCTGTCGCCCAGAAAGAAGCCGAGCCGGGTGGGCCGCCACTGGTCCAAGGTGGGACCGGTCAGCTCGCAAGCCATCCGGATCCGGTCGGGTTGCCCCGGAGATTGGCGCAGCTCGGCGGTGGTGATTTTCAGCGGGTGGGCTTCCACGTCGAAGCAGGTCCGGAACAGACATGTCACCCCGTCGATTGGGAGTCCCGCCAGCGACGTGCCGGCCTTGACGATGACACTTTCCTGCAGGCCCGGTTTCGGGCTGAACGCGACCACTGTGGAGGCGGGCACGGGACGGAGCAGATGCGGAAAGATGAGCTCCATCAGGCTGTGGACGATTTCGGGGAAATCGTCGTCGAGTTTGCCCCGCAACAGTCCCGTGAGGAACGCCACGCCTTCCAGCAGGCGTTCCACGTCCGGATCGGTGGACGGACCGCTGAGCATGGGCGCCAGCGCCGGGTGCACCTTGGAGAACTCCACCGCCAATTCGCGGAGGTTCTGCAGCTCCTCCTGGTAGTAGTCGTTGATCACGGTTGATCTCCGCCTAATCTTGGATCTCGACCTTGCCCTCGGCCATCACCCTGGTTTCCAGCGACACGGGCACCCGCTCGTCCCGGGCGAGCCGGGCCTCGATCTTGAACCGCAGCGACAGGATCTCGTCCTTGATCGGGATGAAGGAAATCTGGACTTGGGTCAGCCGCGGTTCGTAGCGGTTGATCACTTGCCGGATCACCTTGACCATCTCCTGGGCGGTCTCAGTCAGGGTCTCGCCGGGGATGTTGGTGAAGTCGGGGATGCCGTAATCCTCGGCGATGGGCACGCCGCCCTGTCGCGTGTTGAGCAGGCGCTGGAGGTGGCGGGTGATGGATCGCACCTCCCAGGCGACGGGCAAAGCATCGCGGCCGCTGGGATCCCGTTCGATACGGCTGATGCGCTCCAACAAACGATCCTGGAACATCTCGGCTCCCGGTCAGTTGAATCGGTCCGCGAAACGGCCGGGCCGGCCGCCCCCGGATGAGGGACAGCCGGCCGGGTCGATTCGACGGTTATTTCGGCGCGGTCCAGTCGTCCTCAGCCTCGATGCCATCGGGCACCCACGTGGCCACGATTTTCTCGTAGGTGAAGGCGATGTCCTCCATGTGGCCGTACGACTTGGTGGCCTGTTCCAGGCAGTTGGGGAAGTAGGTGCGCATCGCGGTGACGATGGCATTGGCGAGTTTGATGGTGTAATACTTCTCCTCGGTGCCCTGCGGGCTGATGCGGTAGAAGTCCAGCTCCACGGTCTTGAGCTGTTCGCCGCTGCAGAGCGCTTGGAAGAGCTTGGGCGAGCTCTTGTCCATCTCCTTGGTGATGGTCATGGGCATGTGGACACGCTTGCCGGTGGGCAGGCCGGTCTGGGGGCTCTTGGGGATCTCGACGGTATGATCGACCCCCTGGACCAGGATGGTTCCTTCCCGGCCTTTCATCGTGCAGGAGCCTTCAATCTTGCCCTGCTTCACTCCTTCGACGAGCAGATGGATCGGAATCGGCATGGTGGCATCCTCCTTGGTAAAAATGTGGGATCAAAATTTCGTTCCGCACATGGCGGAGCGGTTGTGCGCTCGGTGCCGTGCCGCCCGGGCGGCCGGCGGGCTATTCCTTCTCCATCTTGCCCACGAGGGACAAGGTGAAAGAGGCGCCCATGTACTTGAAGTGCGGCTGGACTTTCATGTCCACCCGGTACCAGCCGGGATCCCCGGCCACGTCGGAAACGGTGATTTCGGCCTTCCGCAGCGGCCGGCGGCTGCGGACGCCCGGTGACGGATTCTCCTGATCGGCGACGTACTGCCGAATCCAGTTGTTGAGTTCCCGCTCCAGGTCGACCCGCTCCTTCCAGGTGCCGATGTTCTCCCGCTGAATCACCTTGAGGTAGTGGGCCAGCCGGTTGACGACGAACATGTACGGCAGCTGGGTGCCCAGTTTGTAATTGCTCTCCGCGGCTTTGCCTTCCGCCGTGTCGGCAAACCGCTTCGGCTTCTGGGTGGAATTGGCGGAGAAGAACGCCGCGTTGTCGCTTCCCTTGCGCATGGTCAGCGCAATGAAGCCCTCCTCGGCCAGTTCGAATTCCCGGCGCTCGGAGATGAGCACTTCGGTGGGGATCTTGGTCTGCAGCTCGCCCATGGCCTCGTATTGGTAGATGGGCATGTCCTCGACGGCGCCGCCGCCCTGGGGCCCGATGATGTTGGCGCACCAGCGGTACTTGGCGAAGCTGTCGGTGATCCGCGAGGCGAACGCGAAGGCCGCATTGCCCCACAAGAAATTCTTGTCGCCGCCGGTGACATCCTCGTTGTAGTTGAACGTCTTGGCCGGTTTCGTCGTCTGGCCGTAGGGGAGGCGCAGCAGGAAGTGGGGCAGGGTGAGACCCACGTAGCGGGCGTCCTCGGATTCCCGGAACGACTGCCACTTGATGTACTGCGGACCCTCAAAGATGGATTTCAGATCCTTGAGGTTGGGCAGTCCGGCGAAACTGTCCAGACCGAAAAATTCCGAGCCGGCGGCGGCGACAAACGGGGCGTGGGCCATGGTGGCCACGCTGGCCATGTTCTGGAGCAGGCGGATGTCCTGGGAGCCGGGCCCGAACTCGTAGTTGCCCACCATCAATCCGTACGGTTGCCCGCCGAATTGACCGTATTCCCGGGTGTAGACCATCTTGTAAAGGCCCGATTTGGGGATCTCCGGCGCGTCTTCGAAATCATCGAGCAGCGCCTGCTTCGGGACGTTGAGCATCTCGATCTTGATGTTCTCCCGGAAATCGGTCTTGTCCACCAGGTACTTGAGGGAGCGCCAGGACGACTCCAGTTTCTGGAAATCGGTGTGGTGCAAGATGGCGTCCATCTGGGCGCTGAGCTTCTGGTCCAGATTGGTGATCATCTCGTCCACCAGACCCTGGGTCACGCGGGCTTCGGCCCGCTCGGGCTTGAGCAACTCGTCGATGAGGGCCTGCACGCCCTGCCGGGTGGCGGAGTAGCCTTCGTCGGAGGGTTTCAGGCGGGTGGCCTGGAGAATTTCGTCCAGCAGGGATGCTTCGCCCTGGACGGCTTCGGCGGCCTGGGGTTGTTTTTTCTTGTCCTGTTCGGCCATGGGACCACCTCCTATTCCTCAATTCCCAGTTCTTTCAGCAGCCGTGCGCGGGCGCCTTCGTCCTGGACCAAATCCTGGATCTTTTTGCGGAAGGCGGGGACGTTGCCAAGGGGACCCTTGAGCGCCTTGAGCGCATCGCGCAGCTCCATCAGCTTGGCGAGCTCGGGCACCTTGGCGATGATGGCATCCGGCTCGAAATCCTTCATGTTCTTGAAATCCAGGTTGACGTTGAGCTGGGCGTTCGGTTCGCCGGACAGCTTGTTGGCGACACCGGCCTGAAACCGGATGTCCTGCGCCTTGAGCACCTCATCGAAATTGTCCTTGTCGATGTTGATGGGCTTGCGGTCTTCAAGGGGGGTGTCGTCGGGCCGCGCGGTGAAGTCACCCATCACGAGTACCTTCAGCGGCAGCTCGACCTCCTGCTGGGCGTCGCCGGTGGCGGGGCGGTAGACGATGTTCACCCGCTCCTTCGGCGCTACGGAAGCTTCTTTTGCCATATTGAACCTCCTGTCGAGATTGATATTTCCTTCTGCCGGGGCGGCGCCGACGGCCGCCTCACATGAAATCCAGTCCACCGGCCGGATCCAGAATCAGGATCCGGTCCAGAACGCTCTCGATCATGGCCTTGTCCGACCGTTCGCCCTGCGCCCGCAGCACCTTTAAAACCACGGTGAGCGCGTCCACCGCCAGCGTCGGATCCCAGCGCTCCAGCCGGCAGGTCTCCACGCAGTCGAGGATGTCCCGGGTATAGGGTGCGGCCAGGCGGGGTTTGTGCGCGCGCAGCACGAGCCGGCACAGCGCCAGTTGCCAGGCCAGCCTCTCCCGGAGCGAGCCGGCCTGGCGGATGTGTTCGTTGAAGGTGCCGAGGGCGCTGCCCAGCTGGTTTTGGGCCACCAGCTCCTGGGCGGCGGCCATCTCTCGCGAGACGGCCAGCGCCAGCTCGTCGACGGCGCCGGCTGGCGTCGCCGGCCGGCCGCTCTCGCCACCGAGGCTCAGCAGCCACTGCCGGGTGTCGTCATTGGCAAAGGGCGTGCCGTCGGCAAACGCCAGGTTCTCGATTCCCCGGAATCGCTGCACGAAAGCCTGGGTCTCCCGGATCACCGCTCCGGCTGCGGCGGTGTGCCCCAACTGCTCCAACCCCTCGGCCGATGTCCGGCTCAGATCGATCCAGAAGAGAAACCGGATCGCCGCTGATTCGCAGGTTCGGACCAGCTCCGGCCAGTTCGAGGCGGCGTACAGGTTGGCCAGTTCTTGAACGATCTGCGCTTCCGGGGGCGGAATGCGAGTTTTCCCCCCGTCAGCCGGGGGGAGCGCCCGGACAGGCAGCCAGGCGGCGATACGCACCAGCAGGTATGGCACCGGATCCGTCAGATCTTTGGCCAGCATCAGCCGGGCGGCGCGGCCGAGATAGTCGAGCCCCAGCCGCAGCATCTGGTCGGGATCGGACACATCCGGAGAGGTGACCGCCGCCGCCGGAGCGCCGGAGGTGGCGGGAGTGGTGCGGGAGGGCGCAGCCGCCTGAGCAGTCGCGGCAGGCGGCGCCGCGCCCGCCACGGAGATGAGCCCGGTCACCTGTTCGATGAGTGGGCGGAGAATGGGGGCGTCCTCCATCTTCTCCGCCAGGCAGCGGTCGACGGCCTCGAGGTCGCCCTGGAACGCCTGCCGCTCGGCTTCGGGCCACTCCTCGCGGGGCAGGTTCCGGGCGGCCGCTTGGACTTTTTCGTACCACCACTCCACGGCATTCTTCCGGCCGCGCATGCGCCGGACGGACGGATACATCGTGTCCCAGAAATGGTCCAGTAGATCCCGCAGGACACGCACCCCGCGGGCGAGTCCGCGGAGCCGGTCCGTGTTCAGCAGGGCGACCGAATAATAACCGGCGACCAGCAGATGCTTGGAGTGACGGGACAGGATGTCATCGGCGAGACTCGCAACCTGGCCCCAGTCGATGCTGCTGGCGGCCGACGGTGAGTTGAGTTTGCCCATCTCCGCTTCCAGGGCGGCGTAGGCGGGCAGATCCTGCACGTCGCTGCCGGCGGGGCTGCCCGGGGCGATGGGGGTGCGTCCCAGTTCTTTCCAGTCGCTCATGCGATCACATCCCGGCCGCTGGCTGGAGCGGCCAACACACCACGATCTCCGGCGGAACCGTCGTGGGCGCCCGGCGCAACATGCGGATGACGGGTTCGCCGCCGGTGATTCGATACGTCACCCGGATCCAACTGACACCCAACTGGCGAAGCCGGGCGGTGGCGTCCGGAAAATCCTCGGCCCTGAACTCCTGGCGGCCGGTCATGAATTCGGCGAGGAATTTGGAGAAGCCGAACCGACCGGCATACGTGCGGGTCAGGGTCAGATTAGGAAACTGGATGGTCAGCGTCGTGTCGCCGCAGCCGTCCGGCGACCATTTGAACGCGGCCGACTGGGGATAGTTGAAATTCTCCAGGCAGGTTCTCGTGTCGCTGCACTGGAGGCACAGGGTGCAGCCGAGCGGCTTGACGGCGGCGTCCGCGTTAGCGTCCACGGGTTGCGCCTCGATCTGCACGATGTAACTGGGTTGGTACTGGAACATCGCCTGGTTGCCGGTGTTGAGGAACTGGATCCAGTCATCCCGGAAGGTGATGGTGCGGCCGGCCACCACGCGGGGGGCGTAGCCGAACTGGTCCTGCCGGATGAACGGACGGGCCGTGCTCTTGAGGAACTTCCAGACCCGTCCTTCCTTCTCATCGAACAGCACGCGGGGTAGCTTTTCGGATTCCACGCCATCCAGCCCGCCCATGACCTGTTCGCGCCACTGCTCTTGAAGGGCGCAGCCGGTTTCCATCATGCAGTAATCCAACGCCTGGTCCAGGGGCGCCTGGACCAACGACCAGGCGACAGCGGGATCGCCCCGGGTCTCCACCATTCCGTAGAGCGAGCCCAGGCTGGCGTGAGCCTGATTGAACGGGGACTTGGCTCCGGTTTCCGCCGTCTGCCCCGGCGTGAAGTTTTCCGGGAAGTAGTCGGAGATCATGTGGAAGCAGGTTTCCCGCGAAATGACTGCGGGGGCGATATTCTGGAGCGCCGCGAGATAACCCTTCCAGATTTTCACCTCGGTGGTTCGGCGTTCCGCCAGGCGAGCCTGCTCCGGATCGATTTTTTCCTCGAACTTCTGAACGAGTTTCTTCTCCTCCTGCTTCAACCTGTCCACCAGGCCGCTGGTCGTCTTAGGCTGGGGCTGCTGCTCGGCTGCCATCTTCTGGATGGCCGCCAGCTCCACCAGCGGCGCCACCCAGACCGGCGGCAGCGGATCCTCCAGCTGGGTGAGTTCCTGGGCCATCCGCTGGATCAATAGGAAGAAGGGATTCTGGTCGGTGGTCATAAGGGTGGCGAGACGCTCCCGACCTTTGGGGGTGCGCATGCCGTCCCGGGCCGAAGCGAAGCCGGCGGCGAAACGCATCCAGCTTGAGTAGTACTCGGAGCGGTACCATTCCCAGAACTCTTTCTTCGATTCGTCGATCACCGTCGGATCCGCCAGAACGGCGTCGATCTGCCGGATGAACGCGTCGATGTTCCGGCGGCCGGCGGCCGTGAAAGCGCCCGGGACGAACATCGTCAGGTCGTAATCCTGCTCGGGCGTCGGCCAGAAGTTGATCAGATCCACATCCGGCGAATCGGGGATCCAGCTCTTGACCAGCCAGTGGAGGTTGCTGCCTTTGTGCTGGAGCAGATGGAGGAGATGGTATTGCAGCTCCCGCACTTTCTGCTCGCGCTCCAACTTGTCGGTGAACCAGTAAAGATAGGTGTAGTAGATGTCGCCGAATTTGGCGGCGATCGCCGGCGGCAGCGTCGGGTATTCCAGCTCCAACAGATCCGTGGTCGCACGTCGGAATTCATTAACGGCCGGCGGCGGCTTGTCGGGGGATGGCGCCTCGCCGCGCAGATAGTCCCGGATGAGTGATATGCGGGTGACCACGTAACCGACGTAATCGGCCATCTCCTCTTCGGATGTTTGAGGGGTCACGGCATCAATACGCCGGGCCAGGGATTCGTCGAGAGGAATCAAAAAACCGCCCCGAAACAGCCGCACGAAGTGCGCCCGCACGCGCGTCTCCAATTTCAGGCTCTGATTCAAGCCGAACCGGGGTACCCACCAGTCCTGGTTGGCGGTTTGCAGATCGATGAGTTCCAGCCGCATCCGGTCCAGCATCAGCAGGTTGGTGGTGGCGTCCTCGGTCAGCGTCGGCAGATCGTCGAACTCTTCCTTGAACTCGTTGATCGTTCGAACGTTGAGGTGGAACGCCAGGCTCAATAGGCCGCAGAGAAAGGCCCAGAGCAGGCCCCAGGCGGCAAAGCCGAGGGTGCGGGTGAGCCGCCGCCAGCGGATGAGCTCCGGCAGTGGACGGTAGACGTATCGGTCGGCCGGAAGCACTTCCTTGAAGATGTCTTTCAGAAAGTAGCCGTCCTCCCGCGTTCCGGAGGGCCGGGCGGCCGAGTCCAACCCCGTGCTCCGAAGAAAGTCGCTGACGGGCGGCTCGCCCTGCCGGGCGCTGCTGAAGCAGATGCCGCGCAGCAGCGGCGTCTCCTGGTATGGATTGTCGCCGAAGACCGCGCGCAGAAAGTGGTGCAAGCCGCCGGTGAGCCGGCTGAACTCGGCGGGGAACAGGAGCGCGCCGGCTTCCGCTTCTGGCGTCTGGTGCACGAGGATGAAGCGGAGCTGGCGCAGCCGTCGCCCCACCACCGTCATGGCCTGGTCCAGAACGTCTTTCCACCGGAACGTCTGCTGCTCATTGATGAAGCCCATGGCCTGGGTCAGGCGGTCGGGCGGCAGGTGCCGGCAGAACGGCACCATCCCGTGCACGAGGTCCATCTTGGTGACCAAGATGTAGATTGGAAAGCGGGCGCCGACAACCCGCATGACCTGGTCGATCCGCTGGCGGACGTCCTCGCCGTCGGCATGCAGCCGGGCGGAATCTTCGGCCAGCAGGCGGTCGGCGGCGATGGCCACCACGAGGCCGTTGAGCGGTTCCCGCCGGCGGTACTGGGCCAGCAGGGTCAGGAATTTTTCCCACTCCTCGCGGTCTGGCCCCGGATCCACCGGGATGGTGTAGCGGCCGGCGGTGTCCAGCACGATGGCCTGGTCGAAGAACCACCACTCGCAGTTGCGGGTCGCCGCCAGGCCGGCGGTGCGGACGGTATCGGCCAGCGGCGTGCTCAAGGAAGCGTTCTTGATGGCCGAGGTCTTGCCGGCACCGGACTCGCCGATGACCAGGAACCAGGGGAGGACGTAGAGGGGATTGCCCCGCTTGCGCAGTTTGGACGTGCGCAGCCGCTCCACAGACTCCTGCCACTTGGTCTGCAGATCCTGCAGCTGCTCCCGTTCGTGGAGCGGGGCGGCCTGGATGGCCGCCGTGTCCTGGGCGATCACCCGCCGGACGAACTCGCGCTCCCGCTTGCGCAGGAAATATTTACGGATGTACAGGATCGCCACCCACACCCCGACCACGCCCAGGAAGATCGCGACGCCGAACCACCAGGGCCAATGCCGCCAGATCACCAGCAAAGCGATCGCCCCGGCCAGAAGGGCCAGCAGGAAGACGTACAGGAGGATCTTGAGAAACTTGCGCACGGCGTCACTTGTCCGTCGGGATGCGTATCGGCTAAAACACGCTGCTGAAATAATTGAAAATCAGGTTGTTCAGCAGCTTGTTGTACAGGATGTACAGGGCGATGAAGATGACCACCGGCGCTGCGCACAGCAGCGTGTAGCACGCAAGCGCCAGTGGAAAACGATTTTTCTTCCGCTTGGGCGGCGCGGCCGGCCGCGCTTCGGGAAAGAGCTGGTCGGGCAGCGGCAGGTTCTCGGTGTCCGCCACCAGGCGCAGGTTTTCGCGGCGGATGTCCGCCAGCCGAGTTTGATCGGCAGGCAGAAAATAGCGTCCCTTGAAACCGAGCGCCAGGCAGTAGTCATAGACCTCGCGCACGTCCCGCGAATCGGGCGGCAGCCGGTCCAGTTGGTCGAAGAAACCTTCGCCCGCCAGGGTGGTTTGGAACAGGGCGCGTTGCAGTTGGGCCAGCTGCCACTTGTCCCGTTCGGGCCAGTCGGAGCAGAGCACGATTTCATCCACCCAGGCGCAGACCGCGTAAAGTCCGGCCTGCCACGGCGCATCCGGCACACCCGCGGCCTGGCGGGACTGCTCCGCGCGGTCGATCAACCGGCGGAACTGGCGGTCCAGTTCGGCCTGAGTCGCCGGCCGCGTTTCCGGAGACCGCGCGAAGTAGAGGGTGTAGGCGAACAGCTCGAGGAAATGCTCCACCAGACCGGCTTCGGCCGGGGCGGCCGCCGGCGAAGGGGTCAGATCGGTCTTGAGATCCAGACGGTTGATGGTCTGCTTCATACACCTATTTGCGCACGACGATCAGCTCCGCTTTGGTGTCAGCGGGCGCATTGTCCCAGTATAGGCAGAAATTCTGCCGTTTCATGATCTCCAGCCAGTGACCGTGGGCCTGGTCCAGCCGGAAGTAGAGCGAGCCCGGGCGCTTCGGCAAACCCGGAGGCGGCACCTCGTTGTACTGCATCGGCAGGCCGGGCAGCGCCCGGGCCAGCAGCGTCGGCAGCATCTCGATGCTGCCGGACTTGGCCAGGTTGCGCAACGCGTCGAGCGACCGCTGCCGGTCCTCGGCGGTCCGCACCACGAGGTAGAACACGTTCCGGCTGTCGAACAGAGTGGCGGGGATGATGCCGCGGAACCATTCGCCCTCGCGGACCAGGTCGATGATGCCCTCCGGCCCCACCAGGATGGCGTTGAGCAGTTCTTCGATCAGCGTCTGCGCCTCCTCGAAGCAGGGGCCGGGATTTTCGTGGTCGTAATCCGGCAGGAGGGGCCGGCCGTCGGGGAGCCGGCCCAGAGCGTTGACCCGATCGGAGAACGTGCTCAGCTCGCCCACGAGCTGCCGGAGCAGTCCGTAGAACGCCCACGGATGCACGACAGGTGTCTCCGTGACGTGATGGAGCGGCGGCAGGTAACGGTTCAGGGAGCGGAGCGCGAGCAGGAAAACCGTGTAGCCGCTTTCAAATTCGGCCGTCTGGACATCCCGCGGCACCTTGTACTCCTCCAGGCTCCGCGTGCGCGACGCCACCAGTTCCCGGATGTTCTTGGCGATCTGCAGCAGCACCGGCGAGGCGTTGAGCACCACCGAGGGCGGCGCGAAACGTTCCGACAGGTGCACGCCGCTCCGGTCGCTCTCCAGCTCCGCCACGGGCAGGAGGTGGTAATCGCCGACACTGGGGATCTCCGATTCCCAGAACACCTTGAGGGTGTACTGCATCAGCCGCACATGGGCGGTGGGGCCGCTGTGGTGCATGTCCTTGATCTCTTGGGGGACGATGTTGCAGGCGAGGCGGGTGTTGACTTTGCCGACATCCCCCTCCTGCTCGAGCACCGTGACGTTTTCCTCTGAGGATTCCCACTTGTGCAACCCCAGGTAAACCTTGAACGGCCGCTCGGTGTCGGTCCAGGCCGCCTTGAAGGAGCGCGCCTGGAGCACGCCGTTGCCCGGCAACGTCACCCAGGTCCCGTCCTGAAAGATGAACGAGCCTTCGGTCAGATCGAAGGTCTGGTTCAGCAGCAGGGGCTCGTCCACGCGCCATGAGGCGGCGCCCCAGGTGTACGGCTGGACGAATTGCCGAAACGGATCCAGGAGGGAATGGAAATAGAGTTCCTGCAACTGGAAATGGTGCGGCTGAAGAAAGAGTCCCTGATGCCAGAAGATGGGTTTGTTCGCTTGCATGGGCTCACTCCAACTCGTCGTATGGGTCGATTTCCTGCGGTGCCCGCGGACCCAAAAACAGGTGAACGCTGAGATGGTCCACCCGCGCCGAGGTTTTCTTGAAAATCTTCCCGTGATGTTCGATCAGGACCGGAATGCTCAGCAACCGGGTGACCACGCCGGGAGTCAGCTGGTAATATCCGGCCACCACACCCACCCATTGGGCGCTCTTCGCCCGAGCCAGGGTGAGCGTATTCCGTTCGCCGGGTTGAACAAAGAACCGGTTCGCCGCCGCGACGGTTGCGTCATAGGGCTGGGCCTGCAGCAGTTTCTGCAGGCCTTCGGCAGACTGGGCCAAATTGTTGAAGCTGTTGATATCCGTTAATTGATAGATCGCCAGCACGGTGGCGTGAGCGTTGCCGTCGTAGGCGTTGAGCATCGGGTCGGCGATGTAGGTGATCTGAATGGCTTTGGGTTCAAACCGCCAGTCGGGCGCCGGTGGCGGCGCAGCATTTTTTTTACAAGCGCACACGCACACCGCCAGCAGCAGACCCAGTCCGACGAGTCTTTGGTGGACAACGACGCGAGCGATCACTTGATATCCTTGAGTTAAATATATATACGGATTAACTTTAAATCAACACACTATATTCTGCAATAATATTTTCTAATCGATCAAGGGCTTGAATTTGAACTCCGTGGCGGGCACGAGGAGGATCCGCTCCTGGGTGTAACCCCGCAACAGCCGGAGCAGTGGCTTGACTTCGTCCGGGTAAGGCAGCATCCGGTCGAACAGGAATTGATAGTCCGAAATGATCTGACCCCGCTCGTACAGGCGGCGGTAAAATGACCGATTGGCGTCTTCGTCGAGGCTCAGGGCCGAACCTTTGAGAGAGACGCCGGCAAAGAGCCCCTTGCTCAGGCAATACGCGAGCACTTCGGACCTCAGGCGAAAGTCAGTGCCCGCCTCGGCGTATCGTCCCAGCGGCCCGACGGCCAGGCCGGCATCCACCCCCAACGTGAATTTGTTATGCAGGATCGCCTCCAGTCCCTGGCGTCGGTTGATGACCAGAACAAGGTCCACGAACTGTCCGCCGGCCTGGAAGCCGATGTCGCCGCCACGGAGCTGGACGAAACACGGATTGCTCCAGCGCCCGTCGGGCGAGTGATGGACGAGCACGCCCCGCCCGTAGTTCCCGCCCACGAAGAACGCCGCCTTGGTCATGCGGGGGATGATGACCAGCCCCTCGCAATGGTCCAGCAGCCCGGTGGGGATGCCGCTTTCTTTGATGGCGACAACATGCTGCATGACCCGGGTGGCTTGCTGCACCCGGTTGACGATTTTGGGCCGCTCCACCGCCGCTCCGACGACCGCTGTTTCTACCCACACCAGCAGGAGCGCGCCCAGCCAGCGACAAACGCGGATCACCATGCGGTTCGGAGACAATGGACCTGTCATTGGGGACATTATAGCCGTGGATATCGATGCAGGCAATCGTTACGGGAAGGCATGAGCCGCCAGCAGGGTCCGCATGGCTGCGGGTTATCAAGCAAGCCGCCGGACGGGGGCGTTATCCGGTAAATCCTGAGGCCGGCATTTCGATGAAATGCGGTGCAGTCAGACGGAATCCGCCAGACGGCCGATCACCATCAGGCTGACGTCGTCGGTCTTGGGTGCTCCGGCGCGGAAAACCAGCCAGTCCCGGCGGCAGGTCTCCAGCCATTTGGCTGGTGGCAGCGGGTCGAGCGATGCGGCCAGTCGGCTGAGACGGTCGAGGCCGTATTCGTGACCGTCGGCGTTGCGGGCTTCCACCAGTCCGTCGGAACACAGCAGCAGCGCATCGCCGGATCGGAGGTCCAGCCGATGTTCCGTGAACTGCTCGTCGCAGAACACGCCCAGCGGCAGACCGGTGGCCGGAAGCGACGTCACCGTGCCGTCCCGGAGGAGCAACGGCGGCACCTGGCCGGCGTTGCACAAGGTGACGGAGCCGTCGGTGTGGGCGCGTCCGCTGACCAGGGTGGCGAAATGGGTGGGCAGGGTGTGCTCGCAGAGGGACCGGCTGGCTCGCTCCACAAGGTGCGGCAGCGGCAGCCCCATGGTGACCAGGGTCCGGAGGGTCGCGTGCAGGTGGGCCACCAGAATGGATGCGGCGATGCCCTTGCCGGCGACATCTCCGAGAAAGAAATAGAATCCGCCATCGCCGGCCGGCACCAAGTCGCAGAAGTCGCCGCTCACCGGACCGAATCCCTCGTAGTGATAGGTGGCGAACCAGCCCGGAAGCGTCAGCTCCGGGGGCGGCAGCAACGCGCCCTGGATGCGGCCGGCCAGCTCGATGTCTTCCTGCAGGGCGCGCTGTTGGCGGGGGGTCAGGTGGTCCAGGCAGAATTCGATCAGGGGATCGGCGAGGAGCCGTTCCGGCTCGATGGGTTCGTGGCATTCCCGGCACAGGCCGAAGGTGCCGGCTTCGATCCGTTCGAGCGCCGCGTCCACCTGGCCGATCAGGCGTTCCACCTGATCGGGCTCTCCGGCCCGGACGGCCTCCAGCCGCCGCCGGCGCTGCAGTAACTGGTCACGTGCGTGACTGTTGAGCGTTTCATCCATGGAAACCTCCACAGCCGGAGGTGTGCCTGACTATGGCTTCTTGGATGTGGATCGCCACGCCGCCGGTTCAAATTTCAAACTTTGCCAGGCGGCGTCATCGACGCGCATCGCATACGCGTATTCGCTGTTCCGGGCGTTCCGCTGCCCGTTGGCCGCGGATCCGAACAGGAGCGTGATGCCGGCCTTGCTTTCCACGTCGAGGATGACGCGCGCGGCGGGCGGATTGAATCCCGACCGGGCGGCATCGGGCGTGTCCACGAACGCCGCCACTTTCAGGTCGCGCAGACGGCCGAGGAACTCGTCCACCGGGGCGGTGTCAAGGGACACGGCCCCCTCCTTGCGCTTCCAGGTCCACTGGCCTGCCTGGTTCTTGGCCAGCACGGTTTTGACGCCGCCCGCATCCCAGGTGACGCCCTTCACCTCAAACGGGTAGAAACGCGCCAGATCGTGACTGCGCAGTTTGTCCAGCGGCGCGTCGAGGGCGGCGACGGCGGATTGGGGCAACGTGAAATAGTCGGTCCGCACAACGTTCAGAGCCAGCACCTGGCCGGGGTTGGCCGGGAAAGGATCCGTCGCGCCGATCTCCAACACCTGCTGCTCGCCTTTGTCCAGGGTGACGGCCACGCGGTAACGGACCGGGCCAAAGGCCTTTTTCAACAGAGCCGGATCGGCGCCGTCCAGATGGTCCTGCACGCGCAGCTCGCTGCACTGGCGCAGGATGGTCTCCAACTCGTTGTCGTCGGCGGGACCGGCGACGGGCGTCTCGAGGAACCAGTTCCAGTCCTTCTTGCGGAGCTGGACGGCCCCGGCCGGCCGGTCCAGATGGAGGGCCGTAGCGGCATACATGTCGAACTTCATGGCGGCGGCTTCGCGCAGGCGGTCGAGACCGGCGGTGAACTTGTCGCGGGAGTAGCCCGACACCAGATAGATTTTCGGATCATTGCCGCGGCGGGCGAAGTACGATCCGCCGGAGAAATTGGGCGCCCCCAGCTCCAGCTTGTGCACCTCGCCCTTGTCCAGCTCGAACGTGACCACCAGCTCGGGGTTGCCGAGCCCGTACTGGCCGGGGTTTTGAGGCTGTTCTTCCACCACCCGCTCGTAGTCGAAGGCGGAAAGCGCCAGCGCCAGCCCGTTCCACTCATCCTTGTTGCCCTCGGCCCGAACCGGCTGTTCGATGGTCCACTGCTTGTCCCCGCGCACGGCGGCCACGGTGGCGCCGTCCCGGACCAGGGCAATCCGGCGGATCTTGCCCTCCTCCACCTTGAAGAGCTGTTTGCTCTCACCGGCCCCGTCGGACTTGCCGCCGTTCTTGTCGAGCAGCAGGACGACGGCCAGGAGCAGGGCGCAGAGGACGATCAGGACGAGCGTGCCCTTGAACTTCATCGCTTCCTTCTCCGGATGACCCGCACCACGACGCCGATCACCAGGGGGATCAGCGGCAGTAGCACCACGGAGAAATAGAACATCAGTTTCTCGTGCGCCGCGGTGAGCATCACCCGCTTGTCCGCAGGATTTTTGGGGCGGATCGAGATGAGGTTCTCGTCCACCGCCAGCCAGTTGACGCAGTTCAGGAAGATGTCGCCATTGTATTGCGCGCCGAAGTAGGCGTTGGCGGCGAACTCGGAATCACCGATGACCACCAGCCGCGACACCGTTTTCGCGGCATCCGGCCCGTCGCCGGACTTGAATTCCCGCTCTGCGGCCAGCCCGATGGTCACCGGACCGCGGGTGTCCTGCCCTTCGTTGAATTCCGCCTGGCCGGTCTTGTCCAGCGCCGAAAAATCGGTTTCCGCCCAGCTTTCCGGATCGGTCTCGAGCAGCCGTTGAATGGTGACACCGGCCGGCGCGGGTGCGATCTCCTCCAGGGAGCGGACGAGGGGGAACACGGACATCCCGCTCATGCCCCGGGTGATGGCGTGGTCCGGGTAGCGCGTCACCAGCGGAATGCCCGGGCTTGAGCCGAGCAGGCGGTTGATGTTGCTCGTGTCCAGCACGAGGTCGTTGCGCGGCCGGATGCCCCATTCCGCCACCAGCGGGTCCAGAGTCGCCGCTATGGGGTCGGTGAGCACCAGCAGGGCTCCGCCCTTGAGGGTGTAGTCCCGGATCCAGTCAAGCTCCTGCGGGAACGGTTCTTTCTGGGCGCCGGCGACGACGAGCACGGTGCAGTCGGCGGGCACGCCCTGTTTCTGCACCAGGTTGACGGCGGCGATTTCGTAACCGTCCTTCTTGAGCGCTTCGGTCAGGATGGTGTAGCCGCGCTCCTGGGTGTCGGTGATGGATTTTTCCCCGTGCCCCTCGACGAAATAGATCTTTCGGGTGCGGTTCTGGGTGAGTTTCAGGATGGCCGAGGTCACCTTGGCCTCGTCGGCGGCTTCCACAAGCTCAAACCGGTCGCCGCTCTCCAGCACGATGGTGTTGTAGCTGCGGACGCCGTACTTCTGAGCCTTGTCCAGGTTGCGATCGGGATCGAGCACCTGCCACCGCAGCTTGTCCGTGGCCGACTGGTACTCCTTCAGGAGATCGGTGACCGGTTCCGAGGCCCGGTCGGCGAACACGTAGGCCTGGATCGGTGCCTTCAGACCGCCGACGATCTTGCGGGTCTGGTCGGAGAGCGAGTACAGCTTGTCGGGCGTCGTGTCCAACCGCTGGTTGTGCCGGACCACCAGCACGTTGATCAGGCCGAGCACCACCAGCAGAACGGCCACCGAGATGAGGAAATTGCCGCCATGCAGCGCCTTCCGGGTGCGGAGGGCGTGCACGAGCTCCGCCTGATTCAGCACCGCCCCGGCCAGCAGCAGGACGCCGCCGGCGATGAGCACGTAGAGGTGGAAGGGGAACCATTCGCCCACCACGCTGTAGTGAACGGGCGCCGCCACCAGGAGCGCCAGGCCGACCCAGGGGCAGGTTCGTTTCAGGTAGTCCAGCATCTCAACCCCTCCACCGCAGAGATTCCAGTGACCGGTACGTCAGAAAGATCCCGAGGACGGTCACGCTGAGGAAGTACACTCCGTGGGCCAGGTCCAGCACGCCTTTCTGAAAATCTTCGAGATGGCGCAAAGGCGACAGGTAGGCCAGCACGCCCTGGACGCCCTCGGTGCCCGTCTGGGTGAACACGTTCATGAACCAGAGCAGCAGCACCAGCACGAAGGTCAGGATGGCCGCGATGATCTGATTCTCGGTGAGCGACGACAGGAAGTTGCCGAGGCTCAGCACCGCCGCCAGGAACAGAACCAGGCCCAGGTACCCCACCAGCAGGGGGACCGGATCGGGCGGCTCGCTCAGGAACAGCGGCAGCATCACCAGGGCGGACCCGGCGAAGAGGATCAGGCCGAAGGCGAGGTTGGCCAGGAATTTGCCCAGGATGATCTGCAGGTTGGTGAGCGGCGAGGTGAAGAGCAACTCGTACGTCCCCTTCTTCTTCTCCTCGGCGTACACGCCCATGGTGATGAGCGGCACGAGGAACAGCAGCACCGTGCTGAGCCAGCCGAAGTAGTAGCGAACCACCATCTGGGGAACGTTCACCGGCTGATAGCCCATGCCCACTGCGGTCTCGCGGGCGAGGTCGGAGAAGATCAGGTAGAAGACGAAACCCGAGATGAGCAGGAACAGGGTCAGCGTGACGTAGGCGATGGGCGAGAAAAAGTAACTTTTCAGTTCTTTGACGAACATGTGGATGGTGTTTTTCATTGGCCGGCCTCCTCCGGAGCGGGGGACTCGGGGGCGGAATCGGCGGGCGCCGCTTCGGCCTCCGCGGGGGTTTCGCGGTGCTCGTCGGTGATCAGTTCCAGGAACACGTCTTCCAGCGTGGCCCGGCACGGCGTCAGCTCATGCAGCTCCAGGCCCGCCTCCACGATGCGGCGGGCGAGCCGCGGCGGACGGCCGGGGTCGTCCAGCGGCACCGTCACCCGCCACAGGCCGCCATCCTCGGGCTGGGTGACCGCGGCGGGCTGGAGGGATTCGGCTTCGAGCAGCGCGTTGAGCGCCGCCTCGTCCCCGCCCACGCGCAGCACGAGCGACGCCCGACCGGCGGCGGAGACCGTCAGGTTCTCCGGTGTGTCCTCGGCCACGATGCGCCCCTTGTTGATGATGACCACGCGGTCGCACACCTGGCTCACCTCGGGCAGGATGTGCGAGGAGAGGATGATGGTGTGATCGCGACCCAGACCCTTGATCAACTCGCGCACCTCGCGGATCTGGGCCGGGTCGAGCCCGATGGTGGGCTCGTCCAGCACGATGACCTCGGGGTCGTGCACCAGCGCCTGGGCCAGGCCCACCCGCTGGCGGTAGCCCTTCGACAGCTGGGCGATGAGGCGGTGGCGCACGCTCTCCAGCCCGCAGCGGCCGATGATCCGTTCCAGCACGACCGGCAGGTCGGCTTTGGGTACGCCCTTGATCCGGGCCACGAACTGCAGGTATTCGCACACGGTGAACTCGGGGTAGAGCGGGACGTTCTCGGGCAAATAGCCGATCTGGCGCTTCACCGCCACCGGCTGCTCGAACACGTCGAGGCCGCCCACCCGGCAGGCGCCCCCCGTGGCGGGCATGTAACCGGTCAGGATGCGCATGGTCGTGGTCTTGCCGGCGCCGTTTGGCCCGAGGAACCCCAGGATCTCGCCGCGCTGGACCGTGAAGCTGACGTCCTCGATGGCTTTGAATGTACCGTAATACTTGGTCAGTCCGGATACTTCGATCACAAGCCCTCCTGGCGTTGGTCTGAAACGAGTACATACGCTCGCGCGTGCGTCCGGTTTCAAAGCCGCCCAATATAGCCGAAAAAGCCTGTGATGTAAAGGTTGCCGGTGGTTGTCGCCCGCGGTCGGCGAAAAGCCGATTGCATGGCGGGAGGGCATCCGCTAGACTAGCACTCCGGCCGGAGTGACCGGTCGCCAAGCCCCCCTCTGGAGATACGCGCATGGCCGTCATCGTCTGTCTGCACCGGACGCATCCCGGACCGCGCCGCCTGTCGCGACTGGCCGGCACGGTCCGCCGCCGGATTGCCGGCTGGCAGCTCACCCTGCCGGTGCCCGTGCCCGCCGTCGGCTGCGGAGTGCTGGGCATGGTCTGCGCCAGACGCACCGTCCGCCTGGGCGAGATCGCCTCGCGGCTCCTGGAGAAGCTGGAGTACCGCGGGTACGACTCGACGGGGCTGTGCATTCAGGACGAAGGCCAGCGAATCGTCCTTAAGAAATCGGTGGGCGCCCCGTCCAACGTGGTCAAGGCGCTGGAGCTGGAAACCCTGCCGGGCCGCCTTTTCTGCGGCCAGGTCCGCTGGGCCACCTTCGGCGCGGTGGACGACCTCAACGCCCAGCCGCACCTGGTCGCTTGCAAGACCCGCATCTACGGGGCGCACAACGGCAACCTCACCAACTGCGAGGCGCTCAAGGACGACCTGCGACTGGAGGGGCACGTCGTCCTCAGCGACAACGACGGCGAAATGCTGGTCCACACCATGGAGCATTTCTTCTTCCTCAACCTGGAGAAGCACCCCGCCGACCGGCGCGAGGAGCGGACGGTGCGGCGCGCCTGCATGATCGAGGCCATCCGCCAGGGGAGCCGGAAGATCCGCGGCTCGTACGCCGCGGTGATCGTGGACCCGGTGCTGGAAGAGGCCTACGCCATCAAGAGCGGCAGCTCGCTGTATGTGGGCAAGGGGTCCGACGACAACGGCGACTTCATTCTCACCTCCAGCGACCTGTCGGCGGTGCTGAGCTTGACGCGCATCCTCATCCCGCTGTCCGAAGGGGAGTTCATCCACTTCGACAATGCGGACTGGACGGTGTACTCGCTGACGGATCCGCGTCTGGCCGAGCGGCGGCTCCCCAAGCGGTCCAAGCTGCGTGTCCGCGACATGGCGTTGCGTCCGCCGTTCCAGTTCTTCATGGAGCAGGAGATCGCCGCCCAGGGCGAGGCCGCCGCGGAGCTGATTGACTTGTTCCACCCCGGCAACGGTGTCCGGGAGGAGCTGTTCGCCCGGCACGACGGCATGCGGGAGTTGGTCTTCCGCGTCCGCCAGTCGGTCCGCCAGGCCAGCTTCCAGACCGACACCCGCCATCTCCTCGACGATCTCGCGGCGATTTTCGGCGGCGAGGATTTCCGCCGGTTGGAGGCGGCCGTGGGCGGCGACGGGCTCTTTCGCCGTTACTCCGAGGCGGTGCCTGAAACCCGGCCGTTCGCCTCTGTCGAGGAGGGCTTCCTGCAGGAGATGCACCGCCTCACCGGCGGCGAGTGGCGAGAACGGCTGATGATCACCGACACCCTCTTCCAGTACAAGCACCGCTATTCATTGCGCGGCTGGGTGGAGAAGTTCGCCCGGGAGCTGGAGGCGCACCGGGCGCGGCGGATCTACATGGTGGCCTGCGGCTCCTCCTACAACGCGGCGCGGGCCGGGGCGGCCATCCTGAACCGGCTAGCCGGCATCCCGGTCGCCTGCATGCTCCCGGGCGAGTTCCGCGCCGAAGCCCACGAGTCCGTCACCGCCGACGATTTGTTCATCGGAATTTCACAGAGCGGCGAAACCAAGGATCTGGTGGACATCTGCAACGCCCTGGCGGCGCGCGTGCCGGTCCGGCGGCTGATGATCGTCAACAACGTCAATTCCACGCTGGCCCAGGAAAAATGCGACTTCTATCTCCCGATCCTGTGCGGCCCGGAGATTGCCGTGCCCGCCACCAAGAGCTTCACTAACCAGCTGGTGCTGCTCTTCGGGCTGGCGCTCAAGTGCCTCGAGCTGCGCGGCGAGACGGGCGCCGCCTACGAGTCGGCGCGCCAGCAGTTCCTCCGGATCCCCCAGCTCCTCGATGAGACCCACCGCCAGGTGCGGCTCCGCGTCCGGGAACTGGCCGAGGAAATTTACCTGAGCCCTTCGGCCCACATCCTCTCGGCCGCCAACGTGGGATTGGCCCGCGAGGGGGCGTTGAAGATCCGCGAGGTGGTCCTGAACCACAGCGAGGGGATGGAGGCATCGGAGTTCAAGCACGGCCCCAACACCATCCTGGGCAAGAATTTCACCTTCGGCCTGGAGCAGGTCCAGCACGGACTGACCGGATTCACCGGCCTGTACGCGGAGCTGGCCGAGCGGGTCCAGGCGGGTGGGCTCCCGCCGGCGGCGCTGGGGCCGCTGGCCGCGGCGCTGGCCGACTACCTGGTGCACCACAGCCGGCCGTTCCACCTGCGCCCGGAGGAGGAGCGGGCGCTCCAGCCGCTCCTGCAACGCGACTTCTACTCCCCGCTATTCGCGCCGTACCCGCTCCTGTTCCTCACTCCGCCCACCCAGCGCGACGTGGAGCTGACCATCTCCCAGATCAACACCCACAAAATCCGGGGCGCCGCCATCTACGTCATCGCCGAGGAGAACGAGGAGCTGCGCCAGGCGGCGGTCCGGCCCCCGGCCGACGCGCCCGGCTACCGGAGCTACTATCTGACGCTGCCCCGCACCGGCAGCGAGCTGCTCTATCCGTTCTCGGCCGTCGTCGCCCTGCAGATGCTGGCGCTCGAGATGAGCGTCCTGAAGATGAAGTACCTGAACCGGCTGAAAATCCCGATGCACGGCGTGCACCCCGACGTGCCCAAAAACGTCAGCAAGTCGATCACCGTGGACTGAGACATCCGGCGGAGTCGCAAATTCCATGAGCCAACCGTTCGTCCATCTGCATGTGCACACCGACTACTCGCTGCTCGACGGCGCCTGCGCCATCGACCGGCTGGTGGCCAAGGCCGCCGCCAGCGGAATGCCGGCCCTGGCCGTCACCGACCACGGCAACCTGTACGGCGCCGTGCAGTTCTACGAGAAGGCGAAGAAGGCCGGCATCAAACCCATTATCGGCAGCGAGGTGTACATCGTCTCGGGCAGCCGGCACGAGAAAACCCGCGCCAGCGAGGACAGCTTCCACCTCATCCTGCTGGTGAAGGACCGGGACGGCTATCAAAACCTGTGCCGACTGATCTCCCTGAGCTTCCTGGAGGGGTTCTACTACCGCCCCCGCATCGACTTCGAGCTGCTCCGCCGGCACGCCCGCGGCCTGATCGGCCTGTCCGCCTGCCTGGCCGGGGAGATCCCCACGTGCATCATGGCCGGCAACGAGGCCGGAGCCGAAGCCGCCGCCCGCCGCTACGTGGAGATTTTCGGCGACGGCAATTTCTACCTGGAGCTTCAGGACCACGGCCTGCCCAACCAGGCGCCGGTCAACGAAGCGCTCGTCGCACTGTCCCGGCGGACCGGCATCCCCCTCGTCGCGACGAACGACTGCCACTATCTCGAACCCGCCGACGCCCTGGCCCACGAAGTGCTCGTGTGCATCCAGACCGGCAAGCTCCTGGCCGATGAAAACCGGATGGAATTCCAGTCGAAGGAATTCTACGTCAAGACCGCCGACGAGATGGCCGCCCGCTTCGGCCATGTGCCGGACGCGCTGGCCAACACACTGCAGGTGGCCGAGCGGTGCCAGTTCGAATTCGACCTGCAGTCCCGCTATTACCCGCGCTTCGACATCCCCACCGGCGCCACCATCGACGAGTATTTCGAGGCGGTTACCCGCGCCGGTTTCGCCGAACGGCTCAAGAGCATCGAGGCGGACATCGCCGCCGGCCGAACCCGCCACACCCTCGACGAGTACCACCAACGACTGGAGTTCGAGATCGGCGTCATCAAGCGCCAGGAGTTTCCCAGCTACTTCCTCATCGTGTGGGATTTCATCCGCCAGGCCCGCGAGCGGGGCATCGCCGTCGGACCGGGCCGCGGTTCGGCGGCCGGCAGCCTGGTCGCCTATTCGCTCCGCATCACGGACCTGGACCCGCTGCGGTACGACCTGCTGTTCGAGCGCTTCCTCAACCCCGAACGCATCTCGCCCCCCGACATCGACATCGATTTCTGCGCCCGGCGTCGCGAGGAGGTCATCCGCTACGTCACCGAGAAGTACGGCAAGGACTGCGTCTGCCAGATCGTCACCTTCGGCACCATGAAGGCCCGGGCGGTGGTCCGCGACGTGGGACGCGTGTTGGGCATGTCCTACACCGACGTGGACCGCATCGCCAAACTCATCCCCATGGAGCTGAACATCACCCTGGAGCGGGCGCTCCAGGAGGAGCCGCGCCTGCAGGAGGCCATCGACGCGATGGCCGAGCGGAATCCCGAGGTGCTGCGGCTCATCGACATCTCCCGCCGCCTCGAGGGGCTGAGCCGGCACAGCTCCATCCACGCCGCCGGCGTGGTCATCGCCCCGCAGCCGCTGGTGGACATCATCCCCATCGCCACCCGCGGCGAGGGCGAAGTCCTGACCCAGTACAACATGAAGGACATCGAGAAGCTCGGCTTCCTGAAGATGGACTTCCTGGGGCTCATCACCCTCACGGTGATCCAGGACACCCTGCGGATGATCCAGATCAACCACGGGCTCGACCTCGACATCGACCATATTCCGCTCGACGATGCGCCCACCTACCAGATCTTCTGCGAGGGCCGCACCGCCGGCATCTTCCAGTTTGAAAGCTCGGGCATGCGCAACTATCTGCGGCAGCTCAAGCCCAGCCGCATCGAGGACCTGATCGCCATGAACGCCCTCTACCGTCCCGGTCCCATCAAGGGGAAGATGGTGGACGATTTCATCCGGCGCAAGAACGGCGAGAGCGCCAGCCAGTACACCGTGCCGGAGCTGGAGCCCATCCTCAAGGACACCTATGGCGTCATCGCCTACCAGGAACAGGTCATGCAGATCGTGTCCCGCCTGGCCGGCTTCACCCCGGGCGAAGCGGACACGCTGCGCAAGGCCATGGGCAAGAAGCAGCAGGATGTGATGAACAAGATGGAGGGGAAGTTCGTGACCGGCTCCATCGAGCGGGGCATCAAGCCCAACAAGGCCAAGGAGCTGTACGAGCTGATGCGCGGCTTCGGCGAGTACGGGTTCAACAAGTCCCACTCGGCCGCCTACGCCTGGGTCGCCTACCAGACCGCCTACTTGAAGGCGCATTACCCGAACGAATTCATGGCGGCGCTGCTCACCAGCGAAAAGAACGACACCAAGAAGGTGGTGAAGTACATCTCCGAGTGCAAGCAGATGGGCATCCGGATCCTGCCGCCGTCGGTCAACCAGAGCGAGCTGGATTTCCTGCCTACCCGCGAGGGGATCCGGTTCGGCCTCGGCGCGCTCAAGAACGTGGGTGAGACGGCCATCCTGCAGATCCTCGGCGCCCGGCGCACCGGCGGGCCGTTCCGGTCACTGAGCGACTTCTGCTGCCGGGTGGATCTGCGTCAGGTCAACTCGCGCGTGCTGGAAAGCATGATCAAGGCCGGCGTCTTCGACGAGGTGGGCCGCAGCCGGGCGCAGCTCATGCAGGGGCTCGAGCGGACCATGGCATTCGCCCAGAACCGCCAGCGGGACCGGAGCCTCGGCCAGAAGAGCCTCTTCGGCGGGATGGACGGCGGCGATGACGCCGTCCTGACTGGACCCGAACCGGAGGCGGACGTGCCCGAGTGGGACGAGAAGACGATTCTCTCGTTCGAGAAGGAAATTATGGGCTTCTACATCTCGGGCCACCCCCTGAACGCGTACGCCGAGTTCATCGGCAAGTACACCGATTTCACCCTGGACCAGATCACCGAGAACCTGATCGACAAGCGGGTGAGGGTCGGGTGCGTCCTCAGCGAATTGCGGTACAAAAAAACCATGAAGAACCGGGAGCAGATGTGCGTGGGCCTGCTTGAAGACCTCACCGGCACCATTGATTTCGTGGTGTTCCCGAAGGTGTTTGAAACGCACGAGAAGCTGATCCAGCCGGACCGGCCGCTGCTGGCCGTCGGCGTAGTGGACCAGGAGGAAAACGGCAACCTGAAGGTGGTGGTCCGGGAGTTGTATCCGTTGGAGGACGCCAAGGACCTGCAAGTCAGCCTGATCCGGCTTGAGTTGGATCTGGAGCGGATCTCGGAACCGAACGCCGTGGAACTCGCCGATCTGCTGGCCACCCAGCGGGGCGACTGCGGTGTGGAAATCCTCCTGCGGCGGCCGGGGGCCGGCGTCGCCTGGCTGGAGGCGAACGAGTTCTTCAAGATCCGTTGGTCGGCGGAGCTCAAGCTCCAGATCGAAGCGCTGACATACCCGGGCGCCGTCCAGTACATCGCCTGATGCGGCGGCGGCGAACCGGTTGGCCGGTCGCTGCAGCCAGCCCTGCCACCCCGCGCCGATATCCGGTCCGTGATATAATCCGGATATGCCTGTTCCGCCCGTGCTCATGCTCGGGGTGTTCGCTGCCGCGCTGGTCCTGGCGTTCCTGCTGGACCTGCTCATCGCGTCCCGCCTGCGGGGGCATCTGCGCCGGGAGCTGGATCCCGCCGGGCCGGCTGATCGAATGGAAAACGTGTCCGCCGGCGACCGGCGGATCGCCGGCCGGGCCGTGACCGTGTCCGGCACACCGGAACCGCTGATGCTGCTGCTGGCGCTGGCCATGCGTCCGTCAATCCCGCTCGACACGCTGCTGGCTGTGCGCCGGGTTTCCCTGAAAGTGCCCGGCCTGGCGGCAGCGTGCCGGTTGGCACCTTTCTGTCCGCTGTTCGAGCTGATGTTCGTGGCTGTGACCGCGGGACTGCTGGGCGTGCACGGATGGAGCGAGGCCTTCCGGCACGCGCTGCTGTTCCTGACGTGCGCCTGGCCGCTGGGGTGGGTGTCCTGGCAGGACGCGGAGAACTGCATCTCTCCGGATATCTTCACCTTCGGCGGGACCATCGCCGGATTCGCCGCCGCCTGCGCCTCGCCGTCGCGGGGATTGCCCGCCGGTTCGCTGGAGGCGCCCATCGACGCCCTGGCCGGCGCCGTCGTGCTGGGCGGCGGAGGCTGGCTGATCGGTTGGTTGTACAAACGACACCGGGGACGCGAGGGCCTGGGCCTCGGCGCCGTCAAGGCCATGATGATGACCGGGGCGTTCTGGGGCGTGGTGGGCGGCTGCGCGTGCGCGTTCATCGCCGCATGTGCCGGTTCGCTGATCGGGCTCGGTGTCATGTCACTGCGCCGCGACAAGCCCCCGAGCGAGATTCCGTTCACTCCGCTGTTGGTGCTGGCGGGCCTTGTCTGGGCGTTCGTCGGCTGGGCCGTGATGGATTGGTACGTCTCGCTTCCGTCGATCGGGCCATGACATTCGGCGAATGGATAACCACCCGCTTGACGATCGGGATGCTTGCGAGGTTTCCATGAGTTGCAGCCACTGTACGCGTGTCGCTGTCCTGTTGCTCACCGTGCTGGTAGCCGGATGCGCCCGCGACGACTCCCGGTTGAACCTCGACGACCGCTCCGAGGTGGTCATCGCCACGGCCACGGGGCCGGTGGACCTGGACCCGCACGCCAACTCCGAGGAGATCACCAACACCATCTGTTTTCACCTCTTTGATCCGCTGGTTTTCCTGGACCGCAACTTCAAAGTGATCCCCTGGGTGGCCGCGTCCTGGCGCAACCCGGATCCCGTCACCTGGATCATCAATCTCCGGCCCGACATCGTGTTTCACGACGGCAGCCGGCTTACCGCCCGCGACGTGGTGTACAGCTTCGAGCGCATCCTGAGCCTGCCCGGCTCGCCGCGCAAGCCGTTCCTCGTCAACATCCAGTCGTTCCAGGTGCTGGACGATACCACCATCCGCGTGGTGACGCACCAACCCTACATGCCGCTCATGTCGAAGCTGGCGCAGATCCTCATCGTTCCCGAGCGGTTCTACCGCGGCAAGAGCGCCGAATTCCTGCAGTTCAATCCCGTGGGCTCGGGGCCCTATCGGCTGGAACGGTACGAGCGCAACCGCGAAATCACGCTCCGGGCCACCCGCCGGCACTGGCGGCACACGCGGCTGTTCGAGACGGTCCGCTTCCGGATTATCGGCGACAACGTCCGGCGCACACGCCAGCTGCTGGCCGGACAGGTCGATTTCGTCAAGGACCCTGATCCCTCGGTCATGCCCGAGATCAAGGCGGCGGCCGAATACCGGACCGATATCGTGACCGGCATCAGGCTCATCTACATCGGCCTGACCTTCAAACCCACGCTGACCGGCGGCGAACCCAACCCGTTCGCCAACCCGGAGGTCCGCCGGGCGGTATCAATGGCCGTCAACCGGGACCTGCTCTGCCGCCAGACCATGAGCGACATGGCCGAGCCGGCGCGACAGCTCGTGTCGCCGCTGGTGTTCGGTTATGCCGACAAGGTGTCCATCCCGCCGTACAATCCGTCCGGAGCGCTTGAAATACTGAAGCGGCACCGGTTCCCGTTCGACCACGAGTTCCCCTTGTACTACCCCGCCCACAAGTACTTCCGGATTCGGGAGACGGTGGAGGAATGCAGCCGGCACCTCGCGGCGGTGGGGATCCGTACCCGACCGATGCCCATTCCGTTCGACTCCTTCCTGACGAGCCTGCCCAGCCGGGAGTACGACTGCTTCGTCTCCGGGTGGCTGGCCATCTCCGGCGACAGCTCCGATTTTTACGAAAACTGCTTCCACTCGGGCCGGGGGAATCCAAATTTCGGCTTTTACAATCCGGTCGGCTACACCGATCCGGAGATGGACCTGCTCATCGAGCGCAGCACCCAGACCGCCGACCGCGAACAACGCCTGGCGGTGCTCCAGCAGATCATGAGCAAGTGCGTGGACGAGATGGTCTGGATCCCGCTCTACTTCCTCCGGGACGGCTACGCCTACCGGCGGGACATCCTCTGGCAACCCCGTTACGACCGCTACGTTCTAGCGATGCAAATGAGTGTCGCGGACGAGTGAACCGGCCTCCCGTAGCCGCGTGATATAATAAGTCCGCCCGACCCCTGTCGTTTCCGCGCCGGCGATCCGTCCAATCCTTCGGGTGGGTGGGTGTATGCATCTGTCCTTCAAACAAGCCGCGGGCGTCGTTGCCCTCATCCTCGTTCTGGCTGCCGTGCTGCTGGTCTGGCGGGGCCGCGGCCGACCGCCGGCCGACGGCGTCGTGGTCGACGACCCGCTCGCCGGTGTGCGGGACCGTCTGCCCCAAGCCGTAAGCGTCTGGCAGGCCGAGGTGCCCGACCGGGAGTACGACCCCGACTCGATCTTCAGCTACATTGACGGGGCAGGTGAGGTGTACCGGGCCTTTGAGATGCAGCGCTGCCTCTCGCGCCGTTACAACCGGCCGGGTGGACCGGCACTGGTGTTGGACCTGTTCGTCATGGCCACGCCGGCTGACGCCTTCGGCGTGTTCACCCATGACCTCGACGGTGAGCCGGCGGGGATCGGTGAGGATTCCCGCTACCGTCCGGGTTGGCTGTGTTTCTGGCAGGGCCGGCTGTACGCGTCAATCTATGCGGAGGCCGAGGCCGACGGCGTCCCGGAGGCGATCCGCCAACTGGGGGCGGCGACAGCCGCCCTCGTCCCCCCGGCCGGAACCCGGCCGCCCATTCTCGCCGCGCTGCCGGCGGACGGACTGGAAGCAGGGCGGGTCCGTTATTTCCACCATCCCGTCATCCTGAGCGCCCACTACTTTCTGGCCAACGTGAATCTGCTGCGGCTGGGTCCGGGGACGGCGGCCGTGCTGGCCGATTACCGGCGCGGCGGGAGCGACGCCAAGCTCCTAGTGGTGGAGTACACCGCGGTCACCGAGGCGGAGCGCGCCGAGGCCGATTTCCTCACCGCCTATCTGCCCGAAGGGCAGGCCGGCGCGGCGACCCGGCTGGAGAACGGCCGGTGGGCCGGGGTGCAACGGGCGGGTCGGCGTTTGGCGGTGGTGCTCGAAGCGGGCGACGCGGGCACAGCCGAAGCCCTGCTGCAGGAATCTCTTTCCGGAGGCGGACAATGACCCCATCTTCCTGGACCATCACCCGGCGCGACCTGATCCGGACCGGTACGCTGGCGGCCGCCGTCGGGGCGCTGGGTATGCACCTGCCGGGAGCGCCGCCGGCCGCCGCGACGGCCCGGAGCCGGGTGGTGCTGGCGCGGAACCCGGCGGTGTTCGACGCGGCCGGCAAGATCGTCGGCGAGCGACTGGAGACCCTGCTGGACCAGGCCGTCTGCAGCCTGTTCGGCGTCCGAAACATCCAGGATGCGCCGGCCGCCTGGCGGCAAATCGCCGGGCCGAATGACGTCGTGGGGATCAAGAGCAACGTTTGGCAGTTCCTGCCCACACCGAAGGAGTTGGAGAGCGCCATCCGCCGCCGCCTGGAGGCGGCGGGTGTGGCCCCGGAAGACATCGCCGTGGACGATCGAGGCGTGCTGAAAAACAACGTGTTCCGGCGGGCGACGGTTCTGGTCAACATCCGCACGGCGCGCACCCACCACTGGTCCGGGCTGGGCACGTGCCTGAAGAACTATATCATGTTCGTCCCGGACCCGTGGTCGTACCATCCCAATGCCTGCGAGAACCTCGGCGCCCTCTGGCAGCTGCCGCTGGTCAAGGGCAAGACCCGCCTGAACATCCTGGTGATGCTCACTCCGCTCTTCCACGGCATCGGGCCGCACCACTTCAGTGCCACCTACACCTGGCCGTACGCCGGGCTGGTGGTGGGCCGCGACCCGGTCTCCGTGGACAGCGTCGGCGCCCGGATCATCCAGGCCAGGCGGTTGGAGTATTTCAAGGAAGAGCGGCCCATCAGCCCGCCGCCCCTGCACATCGCCGCCGCCGACACCAAGTTCGGCCTGGGCCCCAGCACCATGGACCGCATCGAACTCGTCCGGTTGGGCGCCACCGCCGGATCGCTGATCTGATCCGGCGATGGGCTTCGTCGATCCCTTTCCCTTTACCTGCCGACCGGCCCGATTTCTGCGCCGGCTCAACCGGTTCGTGGTGGAAGCGGAGCTGGACGGCCGTACCGTGACGGCCCACCTCCACGATCCGGGCCGGCTGACGGAGATTCTGACGCCCGGTGCGGACATCTTCCTGCGCCCCACCGAGGACGCCCGCCGCCGAACGCCGTTCACCGTGGCGCTGGCCCGGACGGACAACGTCCTGGTCTCGGTGGACACCTCGTTACCCAACCGCTTTCTCGACCGCTGCCTCCGGGCGGGGGCCCTGTACGAGTTTCGCGATTACATCGTGGCCCGCCGGGAGGCGCCGTACGGCCGCAGCCGGTTTGACTTTCATCTCATGGCCGCGGGCGTGGACATGCTCCTGGAGGTGAAATCGGTCACGCTGGTCCGGGACGGACGTGCGTTGTTTCCCGACGCGCCGACCCGCCGGGGGGCGCGTCATCTCGAGGAGCTGGCCGCGGCCGCCCGGGACGGTTTTGTCGGCACGGTGCTGTTCCTCGTGCAGCGGCCCGACGCCATCGTGTTGAGTCCCCATCGGGCGATGGACCCGGTGTTCGCCCGGGCCTTGACGCGCGGATTCCGGCAGGGGCTGGAGATCCTCGCTTACACGTGCCGCGTCTCGCTGGACGGGATGGCGCTCGACCGGCGGATCCCGGTGGACCTCCACTATGACGACGAGGCGCCCGCCTGATGTCCGACGCCGCACCCGGCACATGCCCGTCCGCTTACCGCTTCCCCGAAGCGGCGTTCGGCGACTACCTGCGCGCCCGCGGGCTCCGGCTCCGGGAACTGACACCGGAACGCTTGCAGGAGCTGCACGTGGCGGCGGGCTGCACGGCCGGAGACCCGGCGGCCTGGGAGGCGTTCTTCCGGGAGTACCGTCCGTTCCTGCGGCATGTGGCCGGGCGGCTCGCCGGCCAGCCGGCCGATGCCGATGATCTGGCGTCCCAGGTGATCGAGGGATTGATGGCCGGCGGCAAGATGGCCCGCTATTCGGGTCGCGGGTCGTTCCGCGGCTGGCTACGGGCCGTGACCGCCCACCTGTTTCTGGACGGGCAGCGGCGCCGCCGGCACATGCGGTGGGAACCGCTGGAGAACGAGGCGGATCGCACCGCGACCGAGGTCGTGCCGGACAACGAATGCGAGCAATACTTTCATCCGGTGTTCTTGAACGAGCTGGCCGACGGCCTGGCGAGCGCACTGCGGGCGCTGCCACGCGTCAAGGCGGCCTTCCTGAACATGTACTACTTCCAGGGTCTGACCCTGGCTGAGGCGGCGGCCGAGCTGGCGGTACACGAGTCCACCGCCAGCCGGTGGAACGCCGCCATCGTCGGTGAGCTGCAGCGGCGCATGGACCGGTTCCTGCGCCGCGACAAGGGCTGGACGGCGGCTGATGTGGCTGATTTCATGGAGCGCTGCCTCGGCTACCTGGCGGGGCGACTGGAGAAACTGCGCCGGTCGCTGCTGCCGGATTGAGAGCCGGCGTGCAAGTCCGACGCCCGGGGTGCGTCTATAAGGCGTATGAGTAAACGAACGTCCGAACAGTTTTGGCGTCTGGTGCTCGGCGGCTTCGGCCGCCGCGGCGGCGACGGCTGCGTCGGCGACGAGGAGCTGGCCATATTCGCCGCCGGCGAGCCGATGGAGGGCGGGACGCGCCGCCGGGTGGCGCGGCACGTGGCCCGCTGCCCGGCCTGCCTGGAACAGACGCTCGTGCTCCGCCGGCTGTCCGGCGCAACGCACCCCCTGTTTCATCGCACGGGGGCAGACGTCCGGTCGGCGGCATGGCGTCCGGCGGCTACGGTGGCGGCGGCGCTGGTGCTGGCCGGACTGCTCTACCTCGGCGGTGTGGGGCTCCTGCAGGAGCGGGAAGCTGCGCTCGTCCCGGCCGTGCCGATGACGGAACAGGCCCAGCCGCGGCCCGCCGAACCCCGGGAGGCCGTTTCCGCCGTGCCGGACCGGGAGGGGGGGATGGCCGCCGCCAAGCCCGAACCGGTCCGCCGGGCCAAGGACCGACCGGCGGCGGCCCCACCTGCGGAGCCTTTGGCCGACCAGGCGGTGTTCGCGCCGGAAGCGGTGACGCTCGAGGCGCAGCCGGCGTCCTCCGCGACCGCCGGGCGGGAGCGGAAGGCGTCCGACGAGAAGCAGGCGGCGGCCGACGACCAGCAGCGGGCGGCGGATAACGAGGTCCGCCAGCGAGTGGATTACTCCAACATCGACTCTGCCAAAAGCGTCCAGGCGGCACCCGCGGCTCCGGCGCCTGCCGCCGGCGGCGCCGCCGTGGGCGCCCAGCGGCTGGCGCTGAAAGAGGAAGCGCCGGTCAAGGGTCGGGAAGCGGACGACTGGAGCGCCCGCCTGGCGAATCTGTGCCGGTCCCGGCGCGAGGACGCCCCGCAGATCGTCTGGCAGGGCCGGCGGTTCCTGCGGGTGGACGACGTGCTCATCGAAGAGGGGGTCTGTGCCCGGCTGGGGCGGTGGCCGGTGCGTCCGGCCACGCCGGCGGAGAAGACGCAGCTCCGGGAGGCCGCCGGCTACGATCCCGCCTGGCGGGGCGTCTGGCTGCTGGGGGAGAACGAGATTACGGGGTGGTGACGCCGGGAGGATCCGACGCCGCTTTCTGGACCAGTTGGTGCAGCCGCGGGCGGAGGAGAAAGCGGTCCAGGTCCCGGGCGATGGACACGATCATGGGCCAGCTGTGGGGGACCAGGTCCTGGGCGTGAGCCAGGTTGTTGCGAAGCACCTCCATCTCCTTGACCTTGATCTTGAACTGGCGACGGGATTCGATGCCGGTGAAGAGGCAGAAATGGTCGTCGCGCAGCAGAACTTCCACTTTGTCGGACAACTGCAGACAATCCTCGAGCCGGCACGGCTGCCCCCGCCGCGTCCGCTCATCCTGCAGCGCCTGGGCCTTCTCCAGCCGGCCGGGGGCGATCCGGGTGCGCCACGAACCGTCGGGATAGACCAGGTCGAGGGCGGCGGCGGCGCGCATTTCCATCAGGGTGACCATGCCGAATAGCCACATCCGGCCGGGCGCCTTCTGGATCCCCGCCGGGCGGATGAGGCCGTTGAATTCGCCCAGGGTGCGCACGAGCAGGAACGGCTCGTCGGCCAGCCGGGCGAGCGCCAGGTGCAACGGCATCTCGCCGTGGACCGTCTGCTCGGGACGGATGGGATCGGGCCCGGTGATATCGTCCGCCGTGGCGTCGGGGCGGTGCAAGTGTCGCGTCACGAGGCCGTCCTCGCGGATTCCGGCGATGACGTATCCACGACGGTTCATCACCTCCCGGACGGCCGCCAGGTCGGCCTGAGCGTCAAAGGACGGCAGGGGGTCGGCGATGTCGGCGGCGTGGAAAGACGTGACGAAGAAATCCCATAGCCGTTCGGCCGGTTCCATCACCTCCAAGTCTTTCATCCCGGAAACCTCCCGCGTCCGTTTGCCCGTCCGCTGGCGCTGCTATTGTGCCAGAATCGATGCAGGCAGGCAATCCGCGAAGTGGCTGCACCTTTGAACCGTTTCCGCTTCCGCATATTCAGAGTCTTGTATTTTGTTCAATATTTTGTTAGCTTTTAGTGAAAGAACTTATGGTCGACCCGATTTCAACACAATATTCAATAAGTACGAAATATTTGAAACGGTATGAAATATCGTACTTCTTTGCCGTCTGCTGGCCGGCACATTTCCGGCGGGTGAAGGCTTTAATTAAAGATAATTCAGAATTTAGGATCGGTTGATCGGTCCACCACCTGAATGGCATCGATCATGCACTAACCCAAGGCTCGCATGTTATTATTAAGATCCTGCATGTGGAGTTTGGGTTTACCGGTTGTCGATCAGTAAATGCGGGGAACGCGCAACGATTCGAATTGATATCAATCAGCACTGAATCGATATTTCAAATCCAAATTAGGAGAAGAGACATGAACCGATTGATCCTGTTGATGGCGGCCAGCCTGATCCTCCTGCCGGCGATCGCCACCGACGCCGCGGCCCAGCGCTACGGCCAGTCGAGCACGGCCGGTGCCCTTGAAATCACTCCGTTCTTCGGCTACTCGTTCAGCAGCGGCATCGATGTCGCCAACGATTTCGGCGAGCTGTTCGTCGAGGAAGTCAATCCCGTCAGCGGTTACAGCTGGGGCGTCGCCGGCGACGTGTTCCTCGGCCGGAACCGGAACTTCGGCATCGGCTTCCAGTACGCCCAGCAGGACAGCGGGCTGGAGCTCAACTTCGCCGGCGGCGGCAAGGAGGAGATCGCCAGCATGCAGGTGCGCAACTATCACGCCACCTTCACCGCCCAGTTCCTGGACAACGACAGCAAGGTCCGTCCGTTCATCTTCGGCGGCATCGGCGCCACCCAGTTCGCCCCGGGCGATTACCAGGGCACCGAGATCGACGGCGAGACAAAGTTTTCCACCACCTGGGGCGGCGGCGTGAAGGTGTTCTTCAGCGAGCACATCGGCACCCGGCTCATGGCCCGCTGGACGCCCACCTACATCTATTCGGAGTCCGAGGGGATCTGGTGCCACCCGTACTGGGGCTGCTGGGAGTACGGCGACGCCAAGTACGTGCACCAGTTCGAGCTCAGCGCCGGCCTGATCCTGCGCTTCTGATCCGGGCCGCGCCGCCCGACGCGTTTCGCCCGGCGGGCATGGCCCGCCGGGCGTTTTGAATCCTGACGACCCGCTCTGGAAAATGACAACGCCCGGCTTCGAGCCGGGCGTTTCGGTTTCATCGGGATCGACTGAACGCTCATTTGCCGGTCGGCGGATATTTCTTGAACATCTTGCCCACGAGGTTGTTCACGTTCTTTTCCTGGTTCTTCGGATTGACCTTGACGCCGCCCGCGGCGTGCCAGATCCGGTGGCCGCTCTTGGCCTCGAACATCTCCACCACCAGGGTGCCCCGGAGCTCGTCGGTCACCCAGACTTGCTCGAACTTGGTGTTGCTGGTGGGGTCGCCCGGATCCACGGACTGGCCGCTGGATTTGAAGTCCACCGTCACGTAGTAGGCCAGGAAAACGTCCGCTTCGGCCGGGGTGGCCCGGAGCGCCAGCCCCTTTCTGCCGAGCTCCTTGTTCACTGCGGCTTTGATGCGACCGTCCAGGACTTCCGCGCTGGTCCCCGGGATGGGGCCTTGCCCTTCGGCCAGGATGCGCCAGGCGTACGCCCGCACCTTGGCGAAGTCCGCGTCCCGGTCATATTCGATCTTGATCTTCTGCGCCCCCACCGGGGCCAGCAACAGGGCCCCGAGACACACGCACCACATCAGCCGTTTCATGTTTTTGACTCCTGCCGTCGGCCTTTCGCTGCCCCCATTGTATCCGATTTGCGGAAAATCCACCATCGGGCGTGTGAACGGGCGGGACCCGGCGGCGGAGGCCGGATCCAGCGCCCGCCGCCCGGTGAAGCGGCGGGTGCGGCGGTTCAATCGACGCGGACCGGTTGCGACCGCCGCGTGACCTCCATCGGGAACCAGACGGTCATCTCGCCGGGCCCGCGGTGGGACCAGGCGTAGTACGGTACCAGCGTGAGGCGTTCGCGGTTCTCGGCGCCGCGGCGCCGGCCCTGCCCCGTGAGCAGCCCGACGCCGCCCAGGAGGTCGTCCCGGAACTCGAAGCGGAAGTCGACCCGGGACTCGGGGCCGATCGGAACGGCCATGTCGAGCACCCGGCCACCGTTGTCGGCACCTTCGGCGCAGAACACCACCGGCCCGCGCTGGAACGCCACCCGGCCCCGGTCTGCCGCCACCTCGTCGCGGGCTTCGACGGTCCGCACCGGCATCGGCAGGTGCAGCGTCACCGCATCTCCCGGGTGCCACTCCCGCTCGATGACGGCGAAGCCGCGGTCCATCCGCGGTGTCACCGGTTGGCCGTTGACGGCCAGCGTCACCGGTTCCATCCGCCGGTCGAGAAAGCGGTAGAGGCCGCCGGGAAGCGCTTCATGGCGAGCCCAGCCGGGAATGCGCAGGCGCAGGGTGAAGCGGGCCGCGGCGGCCGGCTCGATCCCGATCCGGAGGTCCTCCTGCCACGGATAGCCGGACTGCTGGGTCAGGCGCAGCTCGATGCCGTCGAGTTTCAGGCGGGCCGCTCCGTTGACGAACTGGTTCACGTAAACGTCGCGGCCGGCCTGGGCGTACACGTAACCCGGCAGGGACGACATCAGGCGGGCGATATTGGGTGGGCAGCAGGCGCACTTGAACCAGGGGACCCGGGTGGCGCATTCTTCGTTGAACGGCGTCCGGCCGTCGCTGGTCAGGGGGTTCGGATAGAAGAACCGGTCGCCGGACAGGCTGATGCCCGACAGGAAGCCGTTGTACAGGATCCGCTCCAGCACGTCGAGGTAACGGCCGTCGCCGGATAGGAGGAAGAGCCGCTGGTGCCACAGGATCTGGGCAATGGCGGCACAGGTTTCGTTGTAGGCCGTGGCGTTGGGCAGATCGAAATTGCCGCCGAAATCCTCGCCCGACTCGGATGAGCCCACGCCGCCCGTGAGATACATCTTCCGCCCCACCACGTTTCCCCACAACGCCTCGACGGCCTGGAGATATGATTTGTCCCCGGTCAGGGCGACGATGTCGGTCATGCCGGCGTACATGTAGCCGGCCCGGACGGCGTGCCCTACCGCCTCGGTTTGTTCCGTCACCGGGGCGTAGTCCTGGGCGTAGTAGCGGTTGTAGGGGGGCTTGAGCCAGTCGTAGACATAGAGCGTTCGCTTGTCCGCCCGGCCGCGCATGTCCAGGAAGAAGCGGGCCAGGTCGAGGTAGGCGCGCTTGCCGGTGGTCCGGTACAGTTTGACCAGGCCGATCTCGATCTCCTGGTGGCCGGGCACGTCGTTCCGCTTCCCCTCGCCGAAAGTGGCCAGCAGGAAGTCGGCGTTCTTGAGGGCGACGTCGAGCAACGTGCGCTTGCCGGTGGCCTGGTGGTGGGCGACGGCGGCTTCGTACATGTGGCCGACGTTGTACAGCTCGTGACTGTCGCGCAGGTTGGACCAGCGTTCGGCGCCGGCGCTCGCGGGCACGCTGGTGCCGAGGATGGTCCGGATCGTGTACAGGTAGCCGTCCGGCTCCTGGGCGGCGGCGATTTTGGCGATGATGCCGTCGAGCCGGGCGTCCAGCAACGGGTCGGGATGCTGGGCTAGGGTGTAGGCCGCGGCCTCGATGGTCTTGAAGACGTCGGAGTCGTCGTAGCGCAATCCCTTGAAGGTGCCGTCCTGGAGCTTGCCGGCCACGGCGAAATTGTCGATCCGCCCGGTGTCCTGGCATTTCTGCAAGGCGAACGGGATGGTGACCGCGCGGTTGGTTTCAAGGCGCGGTTGCCAGAAACCCGGCGCCAGCTGCACCGCGGTGAACGGAACCGGCACGATGGGATAATCCGGGCCGGCGGCTGCGACGGCGGCGGGCAGGATCAGGGCGATGGTCAGCACCAGCATTGGTCTCATGTTCGCTCCGGATGATGGGGGCCGGTGACGCCGGCGGCGCTACGGCCGGATGACGATGGCTCCGCCGGCGGTGATCTCGCCGACGCGGCGGCTCCACGGATAGTCAGGAAGTAGTTCCGCGAGCAGTGGCGCAACACTAGCGGGCGCGACCGCCAGGAGCAGCCCGCCCGACGTCTGGGCGTCGTACAGCACGTTGATCAGTCCCTCGTCCACGGGGCCGTCCACCGTCACGTGCGGCTGCAGGTACTCCATGTTGGCCACGCTGCCGCCGGGCATCTTCCACGCTCGCGCCAGCTCCAGTGCGGCGGGAAAGGCGGGCACGGCATCTGCCGCGATCACGGCGCCCGTCCCGCTGGCCGCGCACATTTCCCGCAGGTGGCCCAGAAAGCCGAATCCGGTGATGTCCGTGACGGCGTGGCACTCGTGCCGCAGCATGATCCGGGCCGCGGCGGCGTTGAGCTGCTCCATGACGGCGACGGCCGGGGCGAGGTCCGCCTCGGACAGGTCGTCGTTCTTGAGGGCGGTGGTCAGGACGCCGACGCCCAGCGGCTTGGTCAGAATGAGAGCGTCGCCGGGCCGGGCGCCGCGGTTGAGCCGGAGGTCGGATCGTTTGACCACGCCGGTCACCGCCAACCCGTACTTCGGCTCGGGATCATCGACGGTGTGGCCGCCGGCGATGACGATGCCGGCCTCGGCCGCCTTTTCGGCGCCGCCGCGGAAGATCTCGCCCAGCAACGCCATGCCGAGTTTCTTCGGAAAAGCCGCGATGTTCAGCGCGGTTACGGGAGTCGCGCCCATGGCATAGACGTCCGACAGCGCGTTGGCCACCGCGATCTTGCCGAACAGGTAAGGATCATCCACCACCGGGGTGAAGAAGTCGACGGTGCAAACCAGGAGCAGCCCGTCGGCGATTTCGTACACCGCGGCGTCGTCGGACGTCTCATACCCCACCAGCAGGCGGGGATCATGAGCGGTCGGCATGCCGGCCAGCGCCAAGCCCAGCTCCGCCGGGCTCATTTTGGACGCTCAACCGGCGCAGCGGACCAGCTGGGTCAGGCGGACACGTTCATTCACCCGAGTCGTTCCTCCGGTTCAGGGTTGGGTCAGCAGGGCCTGGATGCGGGGGTCCGGGAGGAAGGGCGCGAAGTCCGGATCCTCCTTGAGCTCCTTGAAATCCTTGAAGCCGTTGTCCACGGCCAGCTTCAGGAAGTGGACCACCTTTTCCAGGTCGTTGACCTGCGCGTACAGTTTGGCGTAGTAAAAATTCCGCTTGGCGGGATCGATGTCCAGTGAGCCGATCTCCAGGCCGCCGCGGTCCTTAATCAGGTAATCCGGATCGATCTGGACCAACTTGTGCATCGTGTCCACCGCCTGGAGGTATTTTTTCTGCGCGAAGTACGCGTTGGCCAAGTTGAAGTACGCGAGCAGAAACTGCGGGTCCTTCTCGACGGCTTTTTTGTACTGCTTGATCGCGGACTTATACTGTTTGCGGACGTGGTAGATGGCCGCCAGGTTGTTGTAGGCCCGGGCGTAATTCTTGTCCATGCGGATGGAGCGTTTGAAGTAGGAACGGGCGGCGTCGAAATTGCCCGTCTGCAGAAAAACGACGCCCAAAAATTGGGGATCTCGGGATTCTTGGGATCCTCCTGCATGGCCTTGAGGAGGGCGTTGACGGCCTGGTCGTACTGCTTGAGAGCGATCTTGACCTTGGCCTTTTCCAGCTGCGGCGCCTTTTCGGCGGCGGCGGCCGCTTGCGCGGCCAGGTTGCCGGCGGCGACGAGCAGCGTCACGACGAGGGTCAGGAAACGAACTCCGTTTCTGGACATGGCAAACCTCCCGATGCGGGGATTGTCCCTATTATACGGCGGGGGCCGGCAATGTTCACCTTAAAGCGACGCCGCCGCCGGACACAGCGGCGTGAACACGGCGCCCGGGAATCTGCATCTATACCGAGCGCGTGGCGCCGGCGGCCGACCCGGCCCGCCCACGGCGGCGTTCCAGACAGCGAACAGGAGGCGAAACGATGAAGTGGTCATGGCGGCTTGGCACCGTTGCCGGCATCGGTGTGTACATCCATGCGACGTTTCTGCTGATTCTGGGGTGGGTGGTGCTCAGCCATTGGCTCCAGGGACACACCGCGGCCGCGACCGCCGGCGGCGTGCTGTTCACGCTGGCCCTGTTCGGCTGCGTGCTCCTGCACGAGTTCGGGCACGCCCTGATGGCGAAGAAATACGGAATCCGCACCCGCGACATCACGCTGTTGCCCATCGGCGGCGTGGCCCGCCTGGAGCGCATGCCCGACGACCCGCGCCAGGAGCTGTGGGTGGCGCTAGCCGGGCCGGCGGTTAACGTGGCCATCGCGGCGGCGCTGTTCGCCTGGCTAAGCCTGAGCCAAACGCTGGAACCGCTGGAGTCGCTGGGGGTGGCCAGCGGATCCTTCTGGGAACGGCTGATGGTGCTCAACGTGTTTGTCGTGTTCTTCAACCTGATCCCCGCCTTCCCGATGGACGGCGGCCGGGTGCTGCGCGCGCTGTTGGCCATGCGGTTGGAGTACACGCGGGCCACCCAGATCGCCGCCACGGTGGGGCAGGGATTGGCGCTGGTGTTCGGGTTTGTGGGGCTGTTCACCAACCCGCTCCTGATGTTCATCGCGCTGTTCGTCTGGATCGGGGCGGGGCATGAAGCCAGCATGGTCCAGATGAAATCCGCACTGGGCGGCATCCCGGTGAGCCGGGCCATGATCACCGACTTCCAGACCTTGGCGGAGAACGACACGCTGGACGTGGCGGTGAGCCGCATCCTGGCCGGCTCCCAGCAGGATTTTCCCGTGCTGGACGATGGTCGCGTGGTGGGGGTGCTCACCCGGGACGCCCTGTTGAAGGCGCTGACCCGCGACGGGGTGTCCGCCAGCGTGGGCGCGGTGATGCGCCGCGACATCCGCCAGGTGGACGCCAACGACATGCTGGAGATGGCGTTCGCCAACCTGCAGACGTGCGACTGCCACACGCTGCCCGTGCACCGCAACGGGCGGCTGGTGGGCCTGCTCACCGCCGACAACGTGGGCGAATTCCTGATGATCCAGGCCGCGGTCGCCGGCGCCCGGGCGGTGCGGAACGCGACGTAGGCGGCTTCCGCCGGGCACGGCGGCACGGCCGGCCCTGCACCAGGAGCGCGGGGGCGGGCTGCACGCCGCCACAATCCCCTTGCCTTGACCCCCGCGAACGTTCCATAATCCGGCTTCCGCTCCGCCGCCGCGCCACGCGGCGATTTGATCCGCTGGTCAGCGCCGCCCGAGGAGGTCGGCAAACGTGATGCAGACCCTGGAAGCCTGGCTTGGCGCCGCCAGCGACGTCGTCTGGGGCTGGCCCATGCTGGCCCTCCTGTTCGGCACGCACATTTTTCTGACCTTCCGGCTGCGCTTCATCCAGGGCTACGTGGGCAAGGCCATCCGGCTGTCCCTGAAGCGGAGTCGCGAGGGCTCCGGCGACATCAGCCAGTTCGGCGCCCTGACCACGGCGCTGGCCGCCACCATCGGCACGGGGAACATCGTGGGCGTGGCCACCGCCGTGGCCGCCGGCGGTCCCGGCGCCGTGCTCTGGATGTGGCTCACCGGCGTGTTCGGCGTGGCCACCAAGTACGCCGAGGCGCTGCTCGCCGTGAAGTACCGCGTCGTCAACCGCGACGGGATGATGGCCGGCGGACCCATGTACGTGCTGGAACGCCGTCTCGGGCAGCGCTGGCTCGGCATGGTGTTCGCCCTGCTGACCGCCGTCACCGCCTTCGGCATCGGCAACATGGTCCAGGCCAACTCCATTTCCCAGATGGTCGCCGCCACCTTCGGGATCTCCCCCTGGTGGACCGGCGGCGTGATGACCATCCTGACCGCGGTGGTGATCCTGGGCGGGATCAAGTCCATCGCCCGGATCTGCGAGGCGCTGGTTCCGTTCATGGCCATCTTCTATGTCATCGGCTGCCTGATCCTGCTGGCGATGGAATGGCACCGGCTCCCCCACACCCTGGGCCTGATCGTCCAGAGCGCGTTCACCGGGCACGCGGCCGTGGGCGGCTTCCTGGGCGCCGGGATACGCGAGGCCGTGCGCTTCGGCATCGCCCGGGGCCTGTTCTCCAATGAATCGGGCCTGGGGAGCGCGCCCATCGTCGCCGCCGCGGCCCAGACGAAAAATCCGGTGCGGCAGGCGCTGGTCTCCTCCACCGGCACGTTCTGGGACACGGTGGTGGTGTGCGCCATCACCGGTCTCGTGCTGGTCAACTCCATGGAGTGGACGAAAGGGCTGGTGGGAGCCGAACTGACCCATGCCGCGTTCGCCGACCTGCCCGTGGTGGGGCCGGTGGTACTCACCATCGGACTGCTGACCTTCGTCTTCTCCACCATCCTGGGCTGGTCGTACTACGGCGAGAAGGCGGTGGAATACCTGGCGGGCGCCCGGGCGGTGCCGCCGTACCGCTGGTTGTGGGTGACCATGGTCCTGGTGGGCTCGGTGGTCACCCTGCCCATCGTCTGGTCGTTCGCCGACATCGCCAACGCTCTCATGGCCGTTCCCAACCTGGTGGCCCTGCTCCTGCTGAGCGGAGTGGCCGTGGCCGAGACCCGAACCTATCTGTGGAGCGGCAACCTGGAGGCGGAAGCGCCGCCGGTGGATAATCCCGAACGTGATTCCAAGGAGGTGCCCGAATGATCAGCGTGCGCAGCGACCTGGAGAATCTGCGGGCGCGGCTGGGGCCGTCGCCGCTCGACGGCATCGTGGACGGCATCCACCATCTGCAGTACGTCGTGGGCGAGGGGCACGCCGCAGCGCTGGTCGCCGAATACGCCACGCTGACCAACTTCCGGCCGGCGGGGAGTTTCCGTCACCGGGCCACGGACCGCCGCTACCACGTGCTGCGGCTGGCCGGGGCGGCCGTCGGGATCGTGGTCGAGGAGCAGCCCGGGCCCCTGTCCGGCTTCCCCCGTCTGGCCGGCCTGGCTTTCCGCTGCGCCGACCTGGCCGCGGCGGAGCGCGCGCTTGCCGGATCGGGCGTGGCCTGCCGGCGGACGGGCATGGGGATCGTCACCGACCCGATCCCGGGCCTGGAGGATCGTTTCGCCTACACCGACGGTGCGGGCTTCGACTGGTTCACCGGTGTCGATTTCGAGCCGCTGGAGCCGCCGGCGGTGGTCGAGCCGGCGCCGGCGCACACGGTGGGGGAAGTGGACCACATCGCCTACCGCATCCGGGCGGACGGCATCCGGGCCGCCGCCGAGTGGATCATGCGCCTGACCCCGTACCGCTACAGCGAGTGCTACACCGTCCACGAGGAGAAGGCGGAGACCACCGTCTACCGCCTCGGCGACCGCAAGCCGGCCATCGTCATCTCCTACGGCTGGGACCCGGAATCGGTGGTGGCGAAGTATGCGGCCAAGTACGGGCCGCGGGTTCATCACACCGCTTATTACACCCCCGGCATCCTGCCCACCGTGGCGGGGCAGCGGGGGCGGGGCCTCGGCTTCACCACCCCCGAGATCATCGGCAGCCCCGCGCGCGGCCTCTACCAGATCTTCACCGCCCCCTCGCCGTACAATCTCGAGATCACCGAATACATCGAGCGGTTCGGGGACTTCAAGGGGTTTTTCGACGCCGCCAACGTCGGCGACCTCATGACCTCCACGCGGCCGTTCAATTGATCCGGCGTCGCTCGAATCGCCAGGGGAGGGGTGGCGCGCGGCACCGGCCGCGTCACCGCGGGGGCGTCGTGTAGGCGGAGAGACCCTCCTGCCGTAGGTCTTCGAACAGGGCCTCGAACGCGTCGATCAGGTCGCTCCGGATCATCACCTCGAGCACGTCGCCGTCGATCTCTTCGCGCGCCGCCGACTCGCGCATGATGGCGATGATCTCCTCCTTGGACATGGGCCGGCGGTAGGGGCGATCCTTGGCGCTGAGCGCCTCGTAGAAATCGGCGATGGCCAGAATGCGGGACTGGATGGGGATCCGGTCCCGCCCGGCGCCGTCCGGGTAGCCGCGGCCGTTGAGCCGCTCGTGGTGCTGGCCGGCGAACACCGGCACGTCGGCCAGGTGGCCCTTGAAGGGGATGTGGCTCAGCAGGCGGTTGGTCCACTCGACGTGGGTCTGCATGATGCGGCGCTGGTCCTCGGTGAGGGTGCCGCGGCGGATGCTCAGATTCTCTGTCTCGTCGGGGGTCAGGTAGGGGCGCTCGACGCCGTCGTCGAGGTAGGTCCGCCGGCTGATCTCCTGGACGCGGGCCAGGAGCGCCGGGTCGGCGTTTTCCGCCGGGACATTGGCGCTGCGGACGGCTGCGAGAGCTCCGTCGAGCTCGGCGAGCCGCGCCGCCAGTCCGGTGTGTTCGGCCGGGCCGCCGGCCGGCTCCGTAGGCGCACCGGTCTGGCGCCGGAGCAGTTCCCGGATCAGCCGGAAGCGCAGCTCCACCAGCTCCAGCCGGTCCATGAGCGTCTCCAGCTTCGTCGCCTTGTCCATGATCCAGACCGGCGTGGTGATTTTGCCGATGTCGTGCAACCAGCCGGCGATCCGGATCGCCTCCATCTCCGGCTCGGAGAACCGGATCTCGGCCAGGGGCCCCTCGGCGGTGTCGTGGACCGCCTGGGCCAGCATGGAGTTGAGGATGGCCACCCGCTGGATGTGGTTGCCGGTGTAATGGGATTTGGCGTCAACGGCGGCGGCCATGACCCGGATGACCGCCTCGAACAGGTCCTTCGTCTCCTGGATCAGGGTGACGTTGTCGATGGCCACCGCCGCCTGGGAGGCCAGCGCCTCGACGATGGCGGTGTCCTCGGGGCGGAACGGCACGACGGCGCCGGTGCCGGGTTCGGTGGCGTTGAGGAGCTGCAGGACGCCGGTGACGACGCCGGCGTGGTTCTTCATGGGGACCACCAGCATCGATCGGGAGCGGTAGCCCGTCACCCGGTCGTAATGGCGGGGGCCGGAGAAGTCGAACTCGCGGGATTCGTACACATCGGCGATGGCGACGGTCCGGCCCAGAATGGCGGCGTAGGCGCAGACGTTGGCTTTGTCGAGTTTCACCGGCTCCAGGCTGGTTTTTTCGCCGGTGGTGCCGCCGGTGGCGATGCCCAGCGTCGCGTTCTGGATCACCTCGAAATGGAGCCGGCCGTCCTGCAACCGATACAGCGTGCCGGCGTCGGCGCCGGTGATCTCCCGAGTCGAGGTCAGGATCCGCTCCAGCAGGACGTCGAGTTTGCGCTCCGCCGACAAGGCGATGGAGATCTCGATCAACCGGTTCATCCGGGCCTGAAAATCGCCGCCGCCCGAACCGGTGGACCCGTGGCCGTCGGTGGTGGGAGGCTGGCTCATCGGCATGAACTCCTGATGGTCAACCGGGTGTTGTGAACGTTCGGGTAGTCGAGATTATATTACAATGAGGATCGGGTGAATGCAAACGGATCACTCCACGGCAGGAGTAGCGGCCATGGACGAGCGATACGAGACGCCGGCGTACGGCGGGACGGGCTGGTCGCCGCGCGGGGATTCCCACCGGGCGGAGATCGGCCGGATCTGGTCGGCGTGCGGGGTGGCCACCGAGTGGCATCCCCTGCGCGCCGTGCTGCTGCACCGGCCGGGCGCCGAGATCGAGGGGCTGACGGAACCGCTGGCCGTCCAGATGTTGGCGCCGCCGGATCCGGCACGGGCGCGGGCGCAGCATGACCGCCTGGCTGCGGCTTTACGCACCGCGGGGGTGGCGGTCCGGCTGGTGGAGCCGCCCGGTGCGGCGCCGCCCAACTTGATGTTCGTCGCCGACCTGCTGTTCATGACCCCGGAGGGCGCGATCCTCGGGCGGCCGGCTTCGACGGTTCGGGCGGGTGAAGAGCGCCTGGTGGCCCGGCGACTGGCGGAGCTGGGTGTGCCGATCCTGCGCGCCATCCGCGGCGGGGGAACGTTCGAGGGGGCGGACGCCATGTGGCTGGATCCCGACACCGTCCTGCTCGCCACCGGCCGGCGGACCAATGCCGCCGGAGCTGCCCAGGTGGCTGCGATGCTGGCGGAGCTGGGAGTCGCGGTGATCCGGACACCGTTGCCGCCCCGGTCCATGCATCTCATGGGACTGCTGCGGATCGTGGACCGCGATCTCGCCTTCGGCTGGCCGGGCGCGGTGCCGCCGGCGGCCGCCGCGGCGCTGCGGGCGCGGGGTGTCGCCCTGCTGGAGCCGCCGCCGGGCCCGGAGCTGGACGACGGCCGGGCGCTGAACTTCGTGACGTTGGGACCGCGGCGGATCCTGATGCCGGACGGCAATCCGGTCACCCGGGCGTTTCTGGAGCGGGCGGGGATCGAGTGCCTGACCACGGAGGTGGACGAGCTGGCCAAGGCGGCCGGCGCCATCGGCTGCCTCACGGGGATTCTGGAACGGCAGCAGCCGTCGCTCCCCCCGGGCCGCCCGGAGGGATGACCTGCGGCCGGACTCCGTGCCGGCCGGTGAACGGTCGAATGCCCCCGCTCAGTCGGTGACGAAGAGAATCAGCCGGAGCAGGTCGGTCGCGCCGGCTCGCCCGTCGCCGTCGTAATCGGGATCGGCGTCCTCGGGAAGCAGCAGATTGCCGGCCACGCAGTGGGCGAGCAGGGCGATGTCCTCGGCGTCGAAGGCGCCGTTGAGGTTCAGGTCGCCCGGCTTGGGCGGCGTGAGATACTCCGCCATCCGGCGCATCAACTCCAGCCGGGAGTTGGCGCCGCTTCCCTCGGCCAATCCGCCGAATTCGAACGAGGCGGCGATCGCCTTGAAGGGGTACCAGGTGCCCCAGTAGTCATGGCCGTTGGTGGCGACGCCGCAGCCGAACGCGGATGGCGCGTTCTGCAGGATCTGCCAGCCGTCCGTCGCCGGGATGATCTGGTCGATGTTCTCGTTGTCGCCGGTATACGGCAGGTCGAACCCGGCGTACGGCGTCCCGGCGGCGCCCGTCACCGCGGTCAGGGGCGCATCGCCGCTGCTGACGCAGGTGGCGTTGAACCAGGGCTGGAGGATCTGATTGGCCGGCGACACGGACCATACGTCGCCGCCTTCGAGGTACATGTTCTGACCCCGGGCCAGGGCGCGGCGGAGATAGACGCCGTCCAGGGAGGTCAGGATGTAATCGTGGGGTGATACGCCCAGACAGACGAACAGCGTGGGGATGCCATCCAACTCGGACAGGTCATACTCGGTGAAACGGACGGCGTCGACGCCGTTGGCAAGCAAGGCGGCCAGCACCGCCGGTCCGCTGTTGGCGTTGCCGTCCAGGTCGATGACGAGGGCCTGGGGCCGGCGCAGGCGGTGCCAGAAACGGCCGTTGGCCGCGAACCCGCCGCTGGTGAAGTTCAGCGCGAACTCCAGCCGGTGGGCTTTGGGTGCGTCCGGGCTGGCGGTGACGGTGAACTCGGCGTCCGCTTCGGCGCCCTTGGCCAGATCCGGGAGCGTGTCCGCCGGTTGGGTCACCGTCACCAGCGGATCGTCGGACGCCAGGCCGACGGAGATGCCGGTAGCCGCGGTGCCGTGGTTGTGCACGGTGAGGCGGACGGTTGCGGTTTCGCCCGGGTCGAGCACGCCGTTGCCGGCGGAGTCCACGGCGACCGCGCTCTGGACGAGGGCCGGCGCGACGGCGGGGTCAGTCTCGGCCCAGATGCAGTCACTGCCGATCTGTGCGGCGCCCCAGCGGATGAGCATGTAACCATCCAGACCCCAGCTGGTGCCCCAGCTGTTGCGCATGATCCAATAGCCGTCGCCGTTGTTATCGTCCCAGCCCACCAGGATCACGGCGTGGTTGGTGTAAATGGCGCCGGGGCCGTTGTAGATGCCGCCGGTGTACGCTTGGAACAGGTCGTCCACGGCGACGGAGCAGGCGACCGGCCCGTGGTCGTAAATCGCCTGTTTGATTGCCGCCACTTCGTTGGCGACGCTGCCGCGGCGCGCCGGCTTGTAGGACTTGGAAACGGCGTCACCGATGCACTCGCCGTAGGGGAAATCCATCTGCTTGTACGGGTACCAGGCCTCGAAGGTGACACCCTGTGAGGAGATGTAGAACATCGCGTTGGAAGTGAAGCCGCCGTTGCAGCCGCTGTTGCCGAACGGGCCGCCGCGATTGCAGTCCACGAGCTGTTGTTCGGACAGATTGACCACCTCGCCGTCCACCAGCAGGACTTGGCATTCCAGGACGCCGACGGCGGCGAACGCCCAGCAACTGCCGCAGCTGCCCTGGTTGCGCACCGGCGGCAGACCGCCGGCTTCGCGCCAGTCAAAACGGGTGGGCAGGGCGCGCTTGGCATCGATGGCGTCGGCGCCATCGAGGCTCCAGTTGGGATCGTGGGGGCGCGTGCCGCACAGCGCCTCCAGCGGCAGATCCAGCGCGGGATTGTCCCCGACCGTGAAGGTATAGCCGTGCTCGGCAATCTCCCGGCGCAGCCGTTCCAGCAGCTCCCGCCGGTCGTCGGGCCGGACTTGGCCGAAAGCGGACGGTACGGCGGCCGCCACGACGAGCAGGATGCTGCAGATGGTCGAGAGTCGAGTGTGCATGATAGTCCTTCCCCCCGCAAGAGTTCGAGGAATTATAGCGACTCGGCGGCCGTTTGACAACCGGATTGGTAGACGAAACGCCGTCTGCGGCCCCGCACCGTTGCATCCGCGTTGACTCGTGGTGACGGTGCGACTATACTCTCGATGCAGGCCGGAGCTTCCGAAATCAAAACGGTCCGGACGGTTAGCATGACACCGCGCGGCCAGACAGCAAAACCCCACCGCATCCTCTACGGGCTGATTCTGTCCGCACTGATCCTGCAGCTCCTCGTTCCCGCGCTCCGGGTGGTGCTGTCCTCCGGGGAAGCCCCTGGATCCGGTTTGGATTTCACCCAGGTGGACCATCCGCGCGGCGACGGCGAAGAGCCGCCGCGCGCGCCGGCCCGCAAGCCGTTGCGGCTCCTGCCGGCCCATTCGGCGCCCGACGGCTTCGATTGTCGCGCGGCGGGACTCATCCCGACGATCGTCTGCGTGACTCCGCCGGTCCAAGACCGAACCGACGGCACCTGGTGCGACGCCGCCGGCATCGCGGCTGCGGGTGTCCGCCTGCTGCCGCTCCGCCGGGCGCCGCCCGCCCCCGCCAACTCCTGACCGCCCCGCCGGCGCCGCTCACGGCCGGCCGGCGCGGATGGCCGTTTCCCTCGATTGACCTGTTCCACAGAACCCGGGACGTCGGACGCCGAGTGTCGCGCCGCTGGCGCCGGCGGCCGGGCATCCAGTCAAGGAGTCAGTATGAAGCCGGATGTGATCGTTGTGCTGATTTTGGCCGTCTGCTTTTTCGGCGGCATCATATACCTGGCACTGCGCAGTCAGAAGAACGCGCCGCCGCCCGAACCGCCGCCCCAGCCGGAAGATGCGAAACCGGCAACCGGCGAGGATGCCGGCAAGGGTAAAAAGAAACGGAAGGGCGGTCGCTGACCGCCCGTGGGGGAGCCGAAAAGGTGATGAAGGTCAGCGTGCGCCGGCGGCATCCGATAGGTTGGATGCCGCCGGCGGCGGCCCGGGTTATTGAGTCTTGGGCAGAATGATCTCGACGCGGCGGTTGCGCGCCCGGCCTTCGGCGGTGTCGTTCGGCGCGACGGGCTGATCCGGGCCGAAGCCCTTGGCGGTCATTCGCGTCTCGGCCACTCCCATCTCTTTCAGGAAGGTCATGACGGAATTGGCGCGGGCCGCCGACAGCTTCTGGTTGGTTTCGGCGGAGCCGGTGGAATCGGTATGCCCTTCGACGCTCAGCGTCATCTCCTGCAGAAGGGTCAGAATTCCCGCCAGCTTGGCCAGCGAGTATTTGGCGTCGGTCTTCAGGGTGGCCTTGCCCGTGTCGAAGGTGATGTCGGACAGGCTGACCACGTAGCCCCGGGCCGTCTCCGTCGTGGCCGAAACCATGGCCAGGGCGCCCGACAGGCGGTTGGCCAGGGCGTCGCGCTCCGCCTTGAGCCGGGCCCGTTCCTGGTCCAGCTTGGCCAGCTCGCGCTTGGACTCGGCGATGGACGCTTCCGCCCGTCGCTGGGCTTCCTCGGCCTGCTTCCGGGCGGTTTCGGACTGTTGCAGCGACACCTCGGTTTTCCGGCGGGCGGTGTCAGCGTCGGTGGCCTGCTGCGCCAGGGCGGCCTTTTCCGCTTGGCGCTTGGCTTCGAGCGCGGCGGCGGCCTTCTCCTCGACGATGCGGAAATGCTCCTTCAGCGCCTGGCTGGCGAACTCGACGGCACGCCGCGCGCTGTCCTGACCGGCCTTGTTGCCCGCGCCTTTTTCGGTCAGCAGGTTGGTCGCCTGGGCCAGGGCGCTCTTGGCCGACTTGACGGCCTCGGGTAGGACCAGGTCCGTCTTGAACCGCTCGGCGAGTTCCACGGCCTTTTGGGCCTGTAGCAGTGTCACCGGAGTCGTGTTGGAATAGCTCATGCCGCGGATGGATTTGTTTTTGCAGGTGAAGAGTTCAGACTTGTCCACCAAGCCGGCGAAGGCGAACGTGCGGCTCTTGGCATCCTTCGGGGCGGGGGCGCCGGAGTAGAAGATCAGAATGTCGGACGGATTGCTGACCGGGGCGAGCGGTTCGGCGGTGATGACCAGGGCGAAATCTTTCTTCGCCGTGGCGAACCGGCTGCTGCCGTTCTTGTCGGAAGTGGCCACCTGGCCGAGATTCTCCACCTCGCCGGCGGGGGTTATCGCCCAGACGACGTAAGTGGTGATGTCGCCGCCGAACAGGATGGCGGGGACCAGGTTTTTGTACTCCATCTCGACCGTGATCTGGCCGGCCGCGCCTTTGACCTTGGCCTTGACTTCAGCAACCGGAGCGCGGTCGGTGGCCTGGAACGGCACTTTCACTTCTCGTTTTTCCGGGTAGACCGTCGTGGTCAGCTGGACATCCGCCGCGTAGAACGACGCGGTGAACAGGCCCAACACGAGTAATCCGAACACAGAACGCATAGGTAGTTTCACTTTAGCCTCCTAAAAATTAATCAGTAGTTCAGAATAGTTACCTTGGATGCATAGATGAGAAGCGCGGGTTTGGTTTTGGGGTAGAATGCCACGCCGGGTAGGGCGGCTATCCCCCGATACGGGACGCCGCGGGCGGCCGGCGGGACGAGGGCATCGATAGGCTGGTCGTGATCACCGCCCGTCACGCGGACGGCAACCCCCGTTGCGAAGCCCCGGATCGGCTCGCTGAACGCCCGGGCCTGTGGAAGCGATGCGCATGGGGAAGGATGCGGTCGCTCGCGCTCAAACTGTGGCGGTTTGAGTTTTGAGAGATGAGGGTTCACGATCGAGATCATGAGTCGTGCCATTGCTCATGCCGTAATTGGAATTCTGATCGACGCGTCTTGTCTCGACATTTCAATCCCGATTGAGTGCTGTGTCAAGTGTCTTCTGCTAGACGGCGCCACCGGCCGCCCGCGAGCGGCTGCGTGCCGGTGTCTTCGCGGGCGCGCCACCAGGTAGGCCGATGCGCGCCGCATCGCCAACGCCGCAACAGCGGGCCGCACGTCTCGTTCCCGTCCTCCCAGAGCGGGCGCAGCCCACGGCCGGGCGTCAGAAATCGGGCCCCAGCGAGATGGTCAGCTCCCAACGGCCCGATTCGCCCGCGCCCACGAACACCTGCAGGGGCCCCAGCAGCGTGGTCAGCGCGTAGCCCACGCCGCCACCATGGAAGTAGCGGTACGGCACGCCGAGTTCGATCATGCCGTCAGACAAATCCGGGTAGCGGGCGCCGGCCAGGCCGTACCGGACCAGCAGGTACGCGTCGCTGCTCAGTCCGATGGCGGGGCTGGGAAAGCGCCGCCGATACTCGACCAGTCCGGTCCAGAGGTCCCGGCCGAAGATCTCGTCCACTGCGTAACCGGGGAGCGGCGTCGAGGCCATCCGCAGATCGTTCTGCCCGCCGGCGAAATGAATGAAGTAGGCCGGCAGGTCGACGCCCCAGCCGGCGTAACCGGAGACATGCAGCACGTTGTTTTCGGTCAACGGCCAGTAGGCGGCAGCTGTCCCGGTGATGCGGGTGTAATCGAGATCGCCGCCGAGCCCGGGGAGCGCCCGGTCCACGTGCGCGTCGACGCGGAAGCCGGACTGGGGGAACGCCCATCGATCCAGAGTGTCCACCCCGGCTCCCACCCGGATGAAGGTGAGCCGGTCGCTGCCGCTCTCGTCGAACCGGCCGTAGGTGGCCATGTTCGCCTTTTCGAAAACCAGCGCGCCGTACACGCCGACCGCGTTGCCCACGTCGACCGTGAGGCCGGTGGTGAACCCGTAGTGCTTCTCGTCAAACACCTCCACCGGCTCCTCCTGGTACAGGATCTTGTGGGGCGTGCGGGCGAAGAACAACTCGTTGCGCCAGATCACGGGCACGCCCGCCGGCACCGGGGTGCGCAGACCGAAGCGGAACTCCTTGAGCTGGCCCAGCAGCAGATCCAGCTCCAGGTCGGAACCGGTCTGCAGCACATTGCGGTCGCGCAACCGGGCCCGCCCGGTGAACTGGTAGTCGGTGTCGTAGCGCAGGCCCAGAGTCAGCGACGCCTTGGGCAGCGTGTCCACCAGGTAGGCGAGCTCGGCCTCGCCGTTGTCCAGCTTCAGATCGTAGCCCACGGTGCGATAGCGGTCCATGGCGTAGATCTTCTCCACGGAGCGCTCCAGCATGTCGGGGGTGGCCGGCTTGCCGAGCCGGGCGTCCGACTTGGTCAGCGCCTCGAGGGGATTGTCCGTGTCGTCGCCCACCAGCTCCACGACCTCCAGCGGCCGCGTGTAGCCCTGGCGGTCCGGCGCGGTGCGCGGCGGCGCGCCCGGCGCGGCGGAGAAGATCTCGCGGAGCCGGGGCAGATCCGCCCGGGCGGCGTCGTACCCTTGCTGGATGAGTTCGCGGGCCAGGTGGAAGTCGGCGATGGAAAAATCGAGCACATCCGGAGCGACGACCAGATCCGCCATCGCCATGAGCCGCCGGTCCTTCTCCTGCCGGACGAGGGTGCTGGACTCATCCCAGATTTCGATGAGGTTCTTCAGCTTTTTCCGCTCCGGCGCGGTGGAGCCGGAAACGTTGACGGCGACGACCGCTGGGTAGCCCCACTCGCGGGCGATGTCCACGGGGATGTTGTTGAGGATGCCGCCGTCCACCAGCAGCATGCCATCCAATTCGACGGGGGTGAACACCGAGGGGATCGAAATGCTGGCGCGCACGGCCTGGCTGAGGCGACCGCCGCTGAATGTGTGCGCCCGGCCGTGCCGGAGGTCGGTGGCCACGCAGCGGAATGGGCGTGGCAGCCGGTCGAAGTCGTGCACGTGCTGCACGCCCGCCGTGGTGAAGGCGCGATCGAGCTGCTTGATGACGCCCTGGCCGGCGATGATGCCCGACGGCAGGTCCAGCGCCCGGCCTTCCAGGTACAGGGTGAGTCCCGGGAACCGGCCGGCCTCCTTTTGGTCGTAGTCCACCAGCCGCCGGTTCGGTTCCTCGCGGATCAGGTCCGCGTAGTCCATGGTCAGGAAGAAATCGGCAATCTGCTGGCTGGTGTAGCCGGCGCAGTACAGCGAACCCACCAGCGCCCCGGCGCTGGTGCCGATCACGGCCGCCGGTTCGAGCCCCTCCTCCTCCAGGACCTTGAGCACGCCGATGTGCGCCAGTCCGCGGGCGCCGCCCCCGCCGAGCACCAGGCAGACGCCGCTCCGGCGCGGGGCCGGGTCGTTGGCCGCCCCGGCGCTTCCCCAGAGCAGGGCCAGCGCCAGCAATCCCAGGATCACTCGAAGTCCGTGCATGAGACCTCCGCCGGATGGGCCGCGATGATGGCCTATTTCATCACATCGTCCCGTCGAACACCAAGAGGGGAAATCCGCCGGCGGCCGGCGGTGCCGACCGGCGGGCCGGTTGCCTGCGATCGGAGCGTTATATGTATTCAGGAAGCAGCGGGAGACGGCGGCAGAAATCAGCCGCTGAGCCGCTTGACAAAGATGACCTTGTCGTCGCCCGGGGCGTAGTAATCTTTCAGCACCGCCTCGATGCTGTAGCCGGTGCGAAGGTAGAATTCGCGGGTGGGCAGGTATTGCGGCCGCGATGCCGTCTCGATGTAAACGGCCCGGCCGGACATGGCCGCGATACGCCGCTCGGACTCGTGCAGCAAAATCTTGCCGATGCCCTGTCCGCGGTAATCATCGTGGACGCCGATCCAGTACAGGTCGAAGCTGCCGACGGTGCACGGGATGGACCCGAAGCATGTGTAGCCGACCAACCGGCCATCTGTTTCGGCGAAGATGAAGTGATAACCGCTCTCGGGACCGTGCTCCAGTCCCGTCTCCACCAGCTCCACCGCCACGTCCACCTCGAAGGGATAGAAAAAACCGGCCGACTCCAGGATCTCCCGTACCCGCCGGGGATCGTCAGGAGCGGGCTGCTCACGAAACCGGACAGCTTCGGGGTTCACGGTTGCCCTCCACTACGTGTCGGTCCAGCGCGTCCCGGACAATGCGCCGGATCATCTGGGTGTAATTCAGGCCGACCCGGGCGGCTGCGGCGGCGAAGCCGCTGTACGGGGCGATGCAGGGGTTGGCGTTGACTTCCAACACCCAGGGTTGACCCTGGGGATCCACCCGGAAATCCACCCGGGCGTAACCACCAAGCCCGAACGTTCGCCAGCAGCGTTCGGCGATCTCGCTGAGCTGCTGGAGCAGGGGTTGCTCCTCGGGTTCGAAATCGAAACTTCGTTCCGTGTGCAGGAATTCGAAACTCTCCTCGTCCCACTTGGCCTGGTAGTCGACCACCTTGTACTTGCCGGCCGGATAGTCGAGAAACCGGATCTCCGGCACGGGCAGCACCTGGCCGGCCAGCACGGCGACATTGAACTCCCGACCGTCGATGTAATGCTCGGCGAAATATTCCCGACCGGTCCGGATGCGCCGTTCCTTGAGAAGATTGCGGATCGCCGATGTCTTCACCGTGACGATGGCGTCTTCCGTGAACCAGCTCGACGCGTGATCCCAGTTCGATTTGATGATGAACGTGTGCTTGCCCGGCGGCATGGTGCAATCGTCCTGCGACACCCACGGGGCGGTCTGGAACCCGGCACCGCGCAGGACCCGCTTGGCGAGAATTTTATTCGTGCTGATGAACAGGGCCTCGGTGGGGCAGCCGGTGTAGGGGATCCCCAGATGATCCAGCAGGGATGCGCCCCAGTGCAGGAGCCGGCTGTCGTCGCTGACGGATTCCACCAGATTGAAGACGCAGCACGGGTCCGCTTCCCGGATCAGATCGATGGTGCGGGGGATGTTCAGATCGAAGGTGACCACCGTTGGCTCATAGCGCAGCTTCTTCAGCGCCTGCTGGACGGCGTTCACCTGGTCGAGCAGGTTCTTGTCGTCCTCGGGAGCGTCCGGGAGGACCGGGTTGTGCAGGATGACCACGCGTTTGTTTTTTTTCATGCGCTCAGCCTCTCGCGGGCGGACTCCATGATCTGTTCGATGAGCTGTTCGTAAGCGATCCCGGACAACCGGCAGATGATCGGCAGGTCGGAATCAACCGGGTGGAGTCCCGCCAGCGGATTCACCTCCAGAAAGTTTGGTGTGCCGGCCGCGTCCAGGCGGATGTCCACGCGTCCGGCGTCTCGACAACCCAGGCCCCGCCAGACGCGCAGCGCCAGGTCCATGCACGATTGCGCCAGCTCGCCGTCGAGCCGGCTGTAGTCGACGAGGTCGCGGTAATTTTTCTTGGTGGCAAACGAGTAGGCGTCGGTCTCCGCGTGTCCGCGCACCGACACCTCGAGCACGCCGACGGCGCGCGCGCGGCGCCCGGTACCCAGCACGCCCACCGTGAACTCGCGTCCCGGCAGGTACGTCTCCACCAGCACCGGCTGGCGGAAGGCGCGCAGCAGTTCGGCGCACACATCCGGCAGGTCGCCGGGTTCGGTGACCTTGGAGCGGGCGTTGATGCCCTTGCTGGTGCCCTCGGCCACCGGTTTCACGAACAGGGGGCACGGCAGTGCGACGGCGTCGGCGTCGAGGCGGTCCGCCACGACGGCGAAGTCCGGCGTCGGCACGCCCAGGTCGCGCACGGCGTGCTTGGCCAGGCCCTTGTGCAGCGACAAGCCGAGCACCACCGGATCGGAGAACGTGTAGGGAATGCGGTACGCGTCGAGCAGCGCCGGCACCAGCGATTCCCGTCCGAGGCCGTGCAGTCCCTCGGCGATGTTGAAGACCATGTCCCAGCGATCGCCGGCGGCCAGACGGTCGATCAGCCGGCGGGCGTTGCCGATCCGGTCGGTGGCGTGGCCCGCCGCGGTCAGCGCCGTTTCGATCGCCACGATGGTGTCGACCTGGTCGAACTCGGCGGCGGCCTCTTCGGAAAAACCTTCCGCCAGATAATCGTCCTTCAGGTCGTAAGCGATCCCGATGCGCATGCGGTCATCCTTGCGGTTGGAGCAGGCTGGTGGTACGCACCGCCCCGGTTTGCAACAGCCGGCCGGCCGTCGCCGGGTTGCTGTGATCGTTCTGTGCGCGCGCTCGTATTGTCCACATGGGAACGTTCGATCCGCGAACGTATGACTACTTTAGATAGAAGACGGAAGAGTGTCAACAATAAAACGGCCACGTCGTCGGCGACGACGTGCGTCACGGCGCGATGGCCGCCGCGATGCGCGCGATGGCCCGCTGCGATCGCGCCCGGTGATATCGGTAGGTGTGCAACAGCCGCGACGCGGTGCCACCCGCGCCGGCGATCTCGCCCGGCTCGAAACCCATGCGGTGGGCGGTGGCGAGCAGCCGGTCCCGCAGGATGTGATCATCCTCGGTCTGCGACAGCGAGTACGTGTCGCGGAAATACCGCATGAAGCGATAGGCCCGCTCCAGTGTCCGCAGGTCGGCGGCCTGCGCCGGGAGGGCGTCCGCCAGCGTCTCGCACGCCGCCCATAGAGTCGGCTCCCGGCGCCCGATGCGGGCCAGCGCGGCGGTCACCACCGACTGGATGTCGCGCAGCGCGCCGGGATCCTCGCGGACGTTCACCGTGTCGCTGCGCCGGCTGAGCTGGTACGCCCGTCGCTCATCGATCTCCGCGAGCATGTCGCGGATGAAGCGGTCCGGTTGCCGGAACAGGTGACGGTCCAGCAGCTCGCCGATCGCGGCGTCGAACGAGTGGCTGCCGATCATCAGGCGGCTGCCCATCAGCAGCGACAGCTCGATGAAATCGTGCTCGCGCGGCGTGGCCAGAAACTCTTCGAGCCGGTCCAGCGAGAAGGCGAACGTGCCGAAGAACTCCGTCAGGCGGTGGTGGGGCATGATGCCGCGGCGGGTCAGCTCGCGGTTCAGATCGTTGATCAGACCGATGGCGTAACGGCCGAATTCCGGGCTTCGCTCCCGGGTCAGCACGAAGAGGTCCAGGTCCTGTTCGAACGCTTCCTCGCGGGCGTAGCCGCCCGCGCAGAAGACGGCGAGCGGTTGATCGTCCTCGTCGCGCTCGCGGTAGTGCAGACCGGCCAGACCCTGCGCTTCCACCTGCCACTGGCACGCCCGGTAGAGCCAGCGGAAGTACCGGCGGAAAAACTCGTGGTATGCACCGTAGAGCAGCTTCAGGTCGCCGGGCTGGCTGACGGCCAGGAGGCCGCAGCGGCAGAAGCCGAATTCATAGTAGACGCCGAGCCGGCGCTTGAGTTCCTCCGGTCCGTCGGCATCGGCCAGCTCGGCCCACAGGGTGTCGGCGGTGCCTCGCAGGTAATCGCGGTCGTCGGGATGCGTTACGATCTCCGGCTGCTCCCGCGACACGCGGGCGAAACAGCGGCGGTAATGATTGGAAGAGAAGGTCAGCAAGTCGCACAGCAGGCTGAACCGCTTGCGGGCGCGCGCGTCGACGGCGGACTGGGTGGCGGGGTGCCCGGCGAGCTGGCGGAGCCGGAGCAGCTGATCCCGGTCGAACCCCAGCAGGAACTCCGTGACGGTCGCCGGCCAATGGGGCAGGATCTCGATCAGCGCGGCCAGCCGGCCCGGCCGGGTGGCGAAATGTTCCAGCAGCCACTCCCGGGTGAACGCCGCGTACCGGGCGAAGGTCGGGCGGTCGGCGAAGCTCTGGAACAGCACGGCCGTCTGCACGATGGAATCCATGTCGAAGGCGAGCAGGCGGAGCAGTCGCTCGAAGGCCGGCTGCTGCTGCTCTTCGGGGAGCTGCTCCAGGCTGTTCATGATGGTCTGGATCGCGGCGCCCGAATCGCGCGCCAGGAGCTGAAAGATGTCGTCCCAGTAGATCATGCCCAGGTAGACCTGGAACAGCAGGAGGATGTTGAGGAAGACGTTCTCGGTCCAGACCACGGGGTAATCCGCGGGCCGGCCGCCTGCCGTGATCTGGTTGAACACGGTCACGCGCTGGAGGTGTTGATTGACCATGGCCAGCGCCTGGGGCGCCAGGGTGCGCAGCCGGTCCAGTTCCTCGTAGTAATGGGTCAGCAGCCGCAGGGCGGGCCGGACCGGTCCCTGCGGGGCGAAGCCCAGCGCCTCGGCGACGCGGTCCAGGTGCCGGACGGCCACGGCGTCGTTGCTGTCGAAGGTGTCCTCCACCGAGACCATGAGCTGGTACACGTAGAAGAACATCTCGATGAAACTGAACACGTCCTGGAGGCCGGCATAAAGCCCCGCGTTTCCGGGATCGCGGACCTTGAGCAGCTCCAGCGTCTCGCGTGAACCGTGGGCGCGGATGTCATGGAAGGTCTTCAGCATGTTGGTGAGGTTGTGAATGAGCCGGAGCCCGTGGGTCTTGGGGCTGACCCAGGGCGAGCTCAGATCGAAACGGAGCTGCTCGTGCACCTCGCCGATCATGCCGCGCAGGTAACCCTCGTGGAGGCGGGGCCGGCCCTGCTCGTGGTAGAACAGATCGATGATCTCGCGCTCCACGTCGGCGATGAGGCTCTCGTCGCCCACGAGCCGCTCCGTCAGGAGCAGCTCGGAGATCAGCACGAAATTGTGTGCGCCGCGGCGCAGGTAGGTGCGGATGTCCTCGATGGTGGTCAGGAAGGTCCGGCCCACCGTCTTCTCGGCCAGGTAAAAATGCATCTTGGTGGCGTAGCGGAAAAACTCCGCGCCCACGGCGCTGACCACGGGATTCCAGCGGGCGGCGTCCATGTCGGGGCGGGCGAAGATGGCGATGTCCAGATCGTCCTGGTCCAGGATCATGCCGACGTTGCAGAAAGCCACGCCGTCGAGCGGCTCGCCGCGGGAGCAGGTCTCCACCAGCGCGCCGAGATAGGCGGTGATCAGGTCGCGCAGCTGGAATCGCAGCCGGGTGAGGATCTGGTGGTAGACCGGCAGCCGGTCGCGGGCCTCGGCGGCATCGCGACGGAGCGTGTGGATGCTCAAGGCGTGGAGGTGGAGGACCTGGAAGGCGAAGTAGGTGCCCAGAAAGGTGCGCTGTTCGCCGTCGTCCCGCGCCGCCCGGATCACCGCGGCCATCTCCCGCCGGTAATTGTGCGCCTTGCGCCAGAGGTGCACCCGCCCGGAGCCGCTGGTGGCGTCGAGGCGCTGGCGCAGGGCCGGTCCGTGGTCCCGGATGATCCGGGCGTATTTCTGATAGTAATTCGACAGCTGGGCCAGTTCGCCGGCGAGTTCTTCGTAGGCCTCAAACATGATGCCTCCCGGAGCCGCCACTCAGTCGTCCGCCGCGTCGGGGAGCGCCGGCCGGACCGTGATCGTGCGGGCGTTGCGGATGCGCACGGTGCCCGTCTTGACCCCGCCGGGCTTGCGCACGTCGCGGACGCGGCACATGGTCACGCCGACGTTCCCGCCGGTGCGCATCCGCGAATACCAGGCGGCGATTGCGGCCGCCTCGCGGATGCTGTCGCGGTCAGCGTCACCGCCGGCCGGCGCGCGCAGGACCACGTGGGAGCCGGAGAAGCCGTGGACGTGGAACCAGTAGTCGCCCGGCTGCCCGAGCCGGAAGGTGACCGCCTCGTTGCTGACGTCGTCCTGGCCCGCCAGGATCCCCAAGCCGGCGCTGCTGGTGAAGCGCTTGACTCGCATGGGGCGAATGTATCATGAATCGGGGCCGTTTTCACGGGGACCGGACGGAAACGGCGCGGTCATGTTATCTTGAACATCGGCGCTCCGCTCCCGTATATTCAATTTCGACGCCGGCGGCCTGGCCGGCGGCGTGTGCAGGCGGGCCGGACGGGACGGACGGAACGACAGCGGTGCACCCTCCCCGACAGTCCGCAGAACCTGACGCCGCGCGAACCTGGACCGCTCCGCGAGGAGCGGGCAAGTGACGGGGGCGCGCGCCATCATCATTCCGCGAGGTGATCATGAACGATCGCAAATCGACAGGTCGGTGGGTGTGGCTGGCTGCCGTGGCGGTGATCGTGTGCAGCTGGGGCGCGGCCCCCTGGGTCTCGGCCGACGAGGGGATGTGGACGTATGACAATCCGCCTCTGCGGTTGCTGGCGGACCAGTACGGCTTCCAGCCCGATGCGGCCTGGCTGGAGCATGTCCGCCTGGCCAGCGTCCGGGTGGGGTCCGGCGGGTCCGGCTCATTCGTCAGCCCGGACGGCTTGATCCTGACGAACCACCACGTGGGTCTGGGGCAGATCCAGAAGCTGTCCACCCGGGAACGGGATCTGGTGCGCGACGGCTTCTACGCCAAAACCCGCGCCGAGGAGTTGAAGTGCCCGGACCAGGAGGTCCGCGTGCTCGTGTCCATGGAGGACGTCACCGCCCGCGTGCTGGGTGCAGTTCCGGCCGGCGCCATCGGCCCGGAGGCGCTGAAGGCCCGCCGGACCGAGATTGCCCGGCTGGAGAAGGAGGGCCACGCGCAGACCGGCCTCGACTGCGCGGTGATTGCGCTGTACCACGGCGGCGAGTACTGGCTGTACCGGTACCGCAAGTACACCGACGTGCGTCTGGTGTTCTGCCCGGAGCAGCAGGCCGCGTTCTTCGGCGGCGACGCTGACAACTTCACCTATCCCCGTCATGACCTCGACCTGACCATCTTCCGGGTGTATGACAACGGCCAGCCGCTGCAGGTGAAACACTACCTGAAGTGGAACGCCGCCGGCGCCGCCGACGGCGAGCTGGTGTTCGTGTCGGGCCACCCGGCGCGGACGAACCGGCTCTACACGCTGGCGGAGCTGGAGCTGCAGCGCGACGTGCTGCTGCCCCGCCGCATCAACGCCACGAAACGGATGTTGGGTGTACTTCGGGCTTACGCAGCCCGCGGGTCCGAAGAGGCCCGGCAGGCGCTGGGCGGGATCTTCGGTTCCGAGAATTCGCTCAAGTCGGCCATGGGCGAGTACGAGGGCATGCTGAACCGCAGCCTGCTGGACCGCAAGGCCGCCGAGGAAAAAGATTTCCGCGCCAAGATTGCCGCCAATCCTGAATGGGCGAAGGAGTACGGCGGCGCCTGGGAGGCGATCGCCGCGACGACGCAACTGCGGCGGGAACACGTGGCCATGCTCGAGTTCCAGTCGCTGGGCGGGTACCGGTCGCGCCTGTCCTCGAACGCCCTGACTCTCGTGCAGTACGCGGCCGAGATCGGCAAGCCGGATGCCGAGCGCCGCGAAGGCTTCCATGACGCCGACCTGGAGACGCTGCGGTTCCGCCTCCTGTCGCGGGCGCCCGTCTACCCGGCGCTCGAAGAGGTGCTCCTGGCCGACTTCCTGCGCCAGGCCCGGGAGGAACTCGGCGCGGACGACGCGTACGTGAAGGCGCTCCTGGGCGGCGGCGAGCCGGCCGACGTGGCGCACCGGCTCATCGGGGGGACCGGCCTGGCCGATCCCAAGATCCGACAGCGGCTGTTCGAGGGCGGCGCGGCGGCGGTGGCCGCGAGCGACGATCCGCTCATCGTGCTGGCCCGCCAGGTGGCGCCCATCCTCGGCGAGCGGAAGCAGTGGTACGAGGCAAACATCACCAGCGTCGAGGTGGCCGCGAGCGAGCAGATCGGCCGGGCGCGCTTCGCCGTGTATGGCAAGAACGCCTACCCCGACGCCACCGGCACGCTCCGCCTGAGCTACGGGACCGTCGCCGGCTACCCGATGAACGGCACGCAGGCCCCGCCGCTCACCACCTTCCACGGCCTGTTCGACCGGGCGCTCGGCTTCGGCTTGAAGCCCCCGTACGATCTGCCGGCCCGGTTCCTCGAGCGCAAGGACAAGGTCCGGATGGAAACGCCGCTGAACTTCGTCTGCACCTGCGACATCATCGGCGGCAACTCCGGCTCGCCGGTGGTCAACCGGGCCGGCGAGCTGGTGGGCCTGGTGTTCGACGGCAACATCGAGAGCCTGCCGGGCCGCTTCGTCTTCGACATGACGGCGAACCGGACCGTGTCGGTGCACGCCGGCGGAATGATCCACGCCCTGCGGGTGCTCTACGATGCCGGCCCCCTGGCCGACGAAATCGAAGGCGTCGCCGCCGGACCGCGCTAGGTCGCGCGCCGGTCGGTCTCGGGTATTTTAGTCAGCTGGACGGGACCCGGGGGTTTGGCCCGGGTCCCGTTTTTTATGCGGAAGGGTTCCGTCCCGGCCGGGTCGCGTCGATCAGCTGCGCCGGTTCAGCGCGCGCGGGATCAGCGCCACGCCCACCGCCACCGCCAGCAGCAGCGCCGCGGAGAGCAGCCAGTTGGCGGTGTACGTCACCAGCCGGGTCGGATCGTCGTACGCCCGCTCGGCGAAGGCGAATCGCTGCAGGAGCTGCAGCCCCACCACCTTCACCGCGAGCAGCGCGAAGGCCCCGCCGATGAGGATGCCCGGCAGCGTCGTGCGGAAGCGCCAGAACGCCGCCGCGGCCGCCGCGGCGTACACGACGACCCAGAGGAAGCTCACGGCCATCCAGAGCCAGCCCAGCGACAGGCTATCCATGGCGCACCTCCCCGGCCGCCGCGGCGGGCGGTCCGGCGGGACGGAACATGAAGAGCCCGGCGGCGAAGAGCGCGGTCAGCAGAATCTCCGCCGCGGCCAGGCCGAGTTCCACCCATTGGAATCCGGTGGCGCTCAGCCGGCCGACAAGTGCCGCCGCACCGAATTCGACGACCCAGCGCGTCAGGCCGGCGGCGAACAGTCCGGCGCAGGCGACGGCGAGCACCCAGGCCGCCGCCGCGCCCTGCCGGCGCCGGGTGCAGATCGCGGCCACCACCACCGCAACGGCGAGCAGGATGAGATCGATCACGCTGAGGAACGCGTTGGACACCTGAAACATGATCTGGACGGCGTCGTGATTCATCGATGGCCTCCAGGCGACGAGTCGATCATTCGGGTCCGGCGGAAACGCCTGCGGACCCCGGTCCGTCTGGGCCGGCCGGGACACCGGATCGGCGGGCGCCGGCACCCGCCGGGCATTTGCTTCCCGGCTTGAGCTCTTGCTTCACCGCGGCCACGTCCGTCATGGATCTCTCCCGGGAAGCGGATTGCCCCAACAGATCGGCGGAGCGGAATTTGGCGGAATTATAGCACGGCCGGACTGGTGCGGCTAGCCGGCCGGAATGACATAACCCAGGACGGCCCAGTAGTGGAACACGCTGCCGGCCAGCACGAAGCCGTGCCAGACGGCGTGCTGGTAGGGGAGCCGCCGCCAGACGTAGAACCCGATGCCCGCGGTGTAGGCGATGCCGCCGAGCAGCAAGAGCAGCAGACCGCCCGGTGCCACCGCCGCGACGAGCGGCCGCACGGCCACCACCGCCGCCCAGCCCATGGAGATGTAGAGGACCAGCGACAGGGCGGTCCAACGGTGCAGCAGGCGGGACTGGCCGGCGATCCCCGCCAGCGCCAGGCCCCAGACGACGCCGAACAGCGACCAGCCCCACGGCCCGCGCAGGCTCACCAGGGTGAACGGGGTGTAGGTGCCGGCGATGAGCAAAAAGATCGCCACGTGGTCAATGAAGCGGAACACCCGCTTGGCGCGCGGGTGGGCGACGCTGTGGTACAGCGTGGAAGCGGTGTACAGCAGCACCAGGGTCACGCCGAAAATGACGGCGCTCGCCAGGCGCCAGCCGTCGCCGGTGGCGGCGGCCGCGGCGACCAGGATCACCAGCCCCGCGACGGCGGCCAGGGCCCCCGCCCCGTGGATGGCGCTGTTGGCGATCTCTTCACCGACGCTGTACCGCCGGTCGCTGTCCGCGTCCCGCATGGCCGTGCCTCCGGCTGGTATTATACGTCCATCCGCTGCCGGCGGCGGCGGCGAACCGGCCGCGGATCGAACCTTCATTAATCTAGAGCCCGTCATTTTGGCCATTTATCACTCGGACTGGGGTACAATATACGCAGACTGTCGAAAACACACGCAAGGAAATCTCATTGAACTTCAACAATTTTCCGAAATTCCAGCTACCCAGACTGCAGCTGCCGCGCCTGGACCTGCCCGAATGGATCGCGCCGAAGAAGGATCTGCCGCCGCTGGCCATCGGTGACTTGCGGGCCGCGGTGCCCATCGTGCAGGGCGGCATGGGCGTGGGCATCTCGCTGGCGGGGCTGGCGGCCGCCGTGGCCGAAGCCGGCGGAATCGGCGTCATCGCCGCCAACGCCATCGGCATGATCGAGCCTGACTACTACGACGACGGCCGCGCCGCCGACCAGCGGGCGCTCCGGAGCGAGATCCGCCGCGCCCGCGCCCGCACCCGCGGGGTGATCGGGGTTAACCTGATGGTGGCGGTGAACGACTTCCACGAGCTGCTCCAGGTGGTCGTGGAGGAGCGGCCCGACATCGTCTTCCTCGGCGCCGGCCTGCCGCTGCGGGGCATCCCGGTGGCGGCGCTGCGGGCGGCCAACGTCAAGGTCGCCCCCATCGTGAGCTCCGGCCGGGCGGCGCGCCTGATCTTCTCCCACTGGCGGAAGAGCTACGGCGACGTGCCCGACGCGGTGGTGGTGGAGGGCCCGCTGGCCGGCGGCCACCTGGGCTTCAAACCGGAGCAGATCGACGACCCGGCGTACGCGCTGGAGCGGATCGTCCCCGACGTGATCGCCGAGGTCCGTCCGTTCGAGGCCGGTTGCGGCCGCGCGATCCCGGTCATCGCCGGCGGCGGCGTGTACACCGGCGCCGACATTCACCGGATTCTGCGGCTCGGGGCGCGGGGCGTGCAGCTCGGCACCCGCTTCGTCGCCACCGACGAGTGCGACGCCGATCCGCGCTTCAAGGAGGCGTATGTCCGGTGCCGGGCGGAGGACATCGTCATCATCAAGAGCCCGGTGGGGCTGCCCGGCCGGGCGATCCGCAATCCCTTTCTTGAAGAGGTCGCCCGCGGCGCGCGCCGGTCGTTCCGCTGCCCGTGGCGCTGCCTGGAGAGCTGCGACGCCCGGGCGGCCGCCTACTGCATCTCGCTGGCGCTGGACAACGCGCGGCAGGGGCGCCTGGACGAAGGGTTCGCCTTCGCCGGCGCCAATGCGCACCGGGTAGACCGGATCGTGCCGGTGCGGGAACTCATGGACGGTCTGAAAGCGGAGTACGCGGCCGCCGTCGAAGCCGTGGCGCGGTCCATCGGTGACGAGTACGCCCGTCTGGTGGAACGCTGGAAGGGCCTCAAAGACGAGTACGGAGCGGCGGTGGCTCGCCTGGCCGAGCTCCGGGATGAATACGAGCGGGCCTGGAACGAGCGGATCGCCCGCTTGAAGAACGACTACGAAAACGTGTGGCCCGATAAAATCGCGGCGCTGCGGGCGGAGTACGAGGGGGCGTGGAACGAGAAAGTGGCCGCGGTGCGGGAGCAGTACGAAGCCGCCGCGGCCGCGCTGGAGCAGTTGCGGGCCGGCGGGCTGGACCTGCAGGCGGAGCCGCGCTAGCGGCGCGGCGGCGCGGGCGCTTCACCACCGGCGCCGGTGCGCCCTAGCGGATGCGGGGGGACGCGATTTCACGGAGGCGCAAGCCCCATGACGGGAAAACCGGATCGCGGGCGCCTCGCGCTGGCATGGATCTGCATCGGCCTCGGCGCGATCGTGCTCGGCTTCATGGCCGTCCAATACCTGTCGCTGGCGTTCGTGGGCGGCATGCTGATGCCGGAGATCGGCGTGCTGGACTGGCTGCAGGGATTCACCGTGGCGCTGGTCTCGGTGCCCGGGGTCGGCGCCACGCTCCTGTTCGTCCTCGGTCTTCTCCTGATCATCCGCGCCCGCGGGTAGACCGGCTCAACGCATCTCGACATTCAATACCTGCCGGTGGGTGAGCGGGGAGGCGTGCCGTCCGTCGTCGGGCGATCCGCCGGCGGCCGCGGCGTCCGCCGGGAGGGCGTAGTGGAGAGCCCGCAGGAACGGCCAGCGCCCCCCACCCGCCGCCGCGACCACGGCCGCGACGGCGCGAATAGCCGCCGCGAGTGAGCCGGGGGGAGCGTACGCCGCATCCGGAATCAGCAGCCGGCCCAGTTCCCCGGGCGGCGTGTCGACGGCCTGTGCCGGGAGGGCCGACCACGCGGCGGCGATGGCGCCCACTTCACCGGACAGGCCCGCCGCGACCACGGCGCTGCCGCGGCTGACGATCAGCGCGGGCGGGTCGGCTGTGCCGGGCGGCCGCCAGGCGAGGTGGCGCGGGAAGGGTCCCGTCGGGGCGGGCCCCCAGCCGAGGGGCGCCAGCACCTCCGCGAGCCGTGGGCAGAGGGGGCACTCGGCGTGGACCGCGCCGTTCCGCCAGATCGGCCGTTCCTCCCCCTTGTCCAGATTGACGCGCAGCGGCAGCAGCTCCAGCAGGGCCAGTCGGTCCGGCGGTCGCCCCGTCACCTCGGTCACCCACCGCCAGACCCGCATGAATTCGCCGTGGTCATGCGACAGGCTGAACAGCGCCGTGAGGGGGTCGATGGTGGCAGGGTCAAGAAAGTGAATCATCGATTGCCTCAACGATTTGGAAGATGGCCTGCTTGCCGGCGGACCATGCCGCCCAGCGCCCAAAGTGATACGGCCGCCGTGTGTTTGGCCAGCGGATAATTCTCGGTGCCGGGATCGACGACCAACCGGCCATCAGGGGCCAGGCCGGCGCTCGCCTGATGAAATCCCCGGTTCGGTCGCGGGGTGAGACTGTGCGTGATGTCCACCGTCCCGAGCGCTCCGCCGGAAGCAAAATACCGGCGCGTCTTTGAAATCATGGACTGTCGTTTCCTGTTTTGCATGGATCATTCAACGGTGCGACGGGTCACCGCCATTTTTTTTCGTACGACAGCGAGAACGCGTCCTCGATGAGGCGGGCGACGTTGGTGCTGCAGCAGCTGATGCCCGCCTGTTCCGGATGCCCGCTCCGGACCAGGTGGCGCAGCTCCGCCATCCGGGCGGAGTGGTCGGTGGCGCTCTGCAGCGCCCCGCGGTCGAAGCGGAGCTCGTGCACCACCTCGTAGCCGATGGGGTGCTGGAAGCCCATGTGGACGTAGAACTCCTGGATGAACTCCCGGGCGATGACCACGCCGCCGGAATACGGCACGGGATGGAAGAGGTCCTGGTATTCCCACAAGCCCATGGAGTCGGGCTTGTCTCCGGGCGGGATGCCGTCCCAGGCCGACGGTGGATTCGGCCCGGCGAGCAGGCCGAGCCGAACCAGGTACAGGCGCCCGTCGCGGACCGCGTAGTGGCCCACGTGCCCGCGCCAGCAGGCGGTGCAGGCGGCGGCCGGCTGTCCTTCGCGCAGCCCGAGCGCGTCGGGGTGGAACGGCCAGTCGCGCTCGATGGCGGCGATGGAATAGGAATGGTCGTCGTACTGGAGCGTGTCGGGAACTTGGGCGGTCATCGGCAATTTCCCCTCTGAAGGATCACGTCCATGGAGACCCGGTTCGGCGGCCATCGCGGTCGCATGCACGGTGACGAATCCACCCGGCGTTGCCGAGTCTGTCAGCGACCTCATTATGGGACATCGCCGGCGGATTTTCAATCGCACGGCCGGCGGCTTGCGGAGGCGCAACCGGTCGTCGGGGGGGATGTCGCCCCCGCCCCTCACCGCCGCATGGCCGCGGCCTGGACCTGGAGCGACAGGTCGTGGATCCGCTGCAGGATCTCCTCCACCAGCCGCCGGTCGAGGCCCAGCCGGACGGCCTGTTCCAGCCGGTCGTCCAGCACCTGACGCCAGCGGTTGCCCTGGAATGCCGCCATGCGGTGCGCCTTCTTGTAGCGGCCGATCTGGCCCGCCACCAGGTTGCGGCGCGACAACAGCCGCATGAGCTCCTCGTCGAGGCGGTCGATCTCGCCGCGGAGCGTCGCCAGGCCCGCTGCGGACGCGGCGTCGCGCGCCGCACCGCGCCGGCGTCCGGGCAGCGTGTCAAGAAGCGTCGACAGCGCCGCCGGCGTGAGCTGTTGGGCGGAGTCGCTGAGCGCGGCGGCAGGGCGGGTGTGCGTTTCGACCATGAGTCCGTCGAAACCGAGGTCCATGGCGCGCCGGGCGATCTCCGCGATGAATTCCCGTCGGCCGCCCAGGTGGCTGGGATCGTTCAGGAGCGGCAGATCCGGCGCCTCCCGGCGGAAGGCGAGCGCCAGCTCCCACCGCGGCGCGTTCCGCCACGGGCCGGCGTCGGTGGTGGAAAAGCCACGGTGGATCGCCCCCAGGCGGCGGACGCCCGCCCGCGCCAGGCGCTCCACCGCGCCGAGCCAGAGCGACAGGTCGGGACTGACGGGATTTTTCACCCACACCGGCACGTCGGCGCCGCGGAGCGCCTCGGCCACCTCCTGCACCGAAAACGGATTCACCGTGGTGCGCGCCCCCACCCACAGGATGTCAACGCCGTGCTTGAGCGCCTCGTACACGTGCTGGGCGCGGGCCACCTCCACCGCCACCGGCAGCCCCGTCTCCCGGCGGACGCGCTGGAGCCACGGCAGCCCCTCCACGCCGACGCCCTCGAAGCAGTCGGGACGGGTGCGCGGCTTCCAGATGCCGGCCCGGAACGCGGCCACCCGCCGGTCCCGCTGCAGCCGGCGCGCCGTGCGGAGCACCTGCGCCTCTGTTTCGGCGCTGCAGGGGCCGGCGATGACGAACGGCCGCCCCTTGAGCCGGAGGGCCGGCGCGGTCGGCGGATTCGGCGCGGCGCGGGTCATGACGTCACCGCCCGGGCCGCCGCGGGGCGGCAGCCGCGGCGATAGGCGCCCACGAGGCGCACCGCTGCGGCGCGGCCGCTCAGCGCCGCCATCGCCGCGTCGAGTGCGCCGGGGCGCTCCCATTCGAGGTCCACGTGAAAAACATACTCGTAAGGATTCTCGGGGATGGGGAGCGACTGGATGAAGGTCAGATTCACCCCGCCGCGGCGCAGCGCCGCCAGCGCGGCGGCCAGCGTCCCCGGTCGGTGGGGCAGGCGGAACTGCACCGACGCCTTGTCGGGCGGCGCGGCCGCGTCCGGCGCGGCCGCGGCGAGCACGAGGAAGCGGGTGAAGTTGTCGGCGTGGTCCTGGATGCCGGTGGCGAGCGCCGCCAGGCCGTGAAGCTCGGCGGCCAGCGGGCCGGCGATGGCGGCGGCGCCGCGACGTCCGCCGCGCCGGATGTCCGCGGCGCTGGCGGCGGTGTCCCAGCTCTCGATGTGCTCCAGGTGCGGGTGGGCGGCCAGGAAGCGGCTGCACTGGAGGAGAGCCACGGGGTGGGAGTGCACGGTGCGGATGTCCGCCAGCCGCTGGCCGGGCAGGGCCAGGAGATATTGCTCCACGCGCAGGTACAGCTCCTCGTGCACCTGGAGCAAATACTCGCCCAGCAGGGCGAAGTTGGTGACGATGCCGCCCGCCAGCGAGTTCTCCACCGCCATCAGGCCGCGCGCGGCGGCGCCGGTGCGCACCGCCTCGCACACCGCGCGGAACGTGCGGCAGACCACCGGCTCGGCGGCGCCGGGCGCAAAGCAGCCGGCCGCCTCGTGGTGGAATGATCCGATGGCGCCCTGGATCGCGATCTTCATGGCCGGAAACCTCCGTGAAAAATAAAAAAGCCCCGAATCGCTTCGGGGCTTTTGGGAACTTTCGATCTGGCTGGTCAGCTAGTCGGCGCGCATGCTCCCCCGGCCCCGCGAAGGCGGAAAGTAAAAGTAGAAGTAGAAGCGGGACCGGTCGTCAACAAACATCACGCGCACTGTCCTATCCGAATGAATCGCTCCGTATCGGTTTCGATCGGCCCATCTTTAAATCAACCGGGCGCGCTTGTCAAGGTTGAAGTGGCGCGCGTGCGCCGGACGGGCGCCGTGAAAGCGGCAAGTGGTGGCGGGCCTGTCGCCCGCCGGCTCCTGCACCGGCGACACATTCATGCTGGAACTGGAGCGCTGTTCGTTGACACCCGCTGATCGGACGGGTTGGAGCCACGGGCCGCGTTCGTCAGCATATTGCCGTGGCCGGACACGCGCACGGAGTGCGCGAGGTACTGTGATCGTGCCGTGGCCGGACACGCGCGCGGAGCGCGCGAGGTACTGTGATCGTGCCGTGGTCGAACTCGCGCGCGGAGCGCGCGAGGTACTGTGATCGTGCCGTGGTCGAACTCGCGCGCGGAATGCGCGAGGTACTGTGATCGTGCCGTGGTCGAACACGCGCGCGGAGCGCGCGAGGTACTGTGATCGTGCCGTGGTCGAACTCGCGCGCGGAGCGCGCGAGGTACAGCGGGCCGCGTTCGTCGAACGCGGCGTACGGCTGCATCCTGGCGCCTCGGCGTCGCGGCGGTGACGATGAATTCAGGGTGTTGGAGCGATGAGTTTGCGGGGCGGGGGAATCGGGCGGTTCGTCGCGGCGTCCCACCACTCGGCGGCGGCGGCCGCCGGCGGCAGGAGCCCTTCCGGCGGGACGATGGTGCGAATGGTCACCCGGTCGAACACCACCACCCGGTGCAGAATTTCGGAACGGGGATCCTTCGGATTTTCCGACAACGCGCCCACCGTGGTTCGAATGAGACCGTCGCGGGGGGAGAGCCCCAGCCGGAAGTCGTGATACTCCGAGAAACCCGGCGGCGGATCGGGCCGGAGCGTGAGCCGGAACCAGACCGTGGGCGAGCGGCGGTGGGGGAACGGTTCGGGAGCGGGGGTGGGCCGGGGCTGCCCGGCTTTTCCCAGCCAGGGATAGCCGCGGGCGGCGTCAACGAGCAGGGCGGCGACAGGCCAGTTGTCGTACAGCTCGCCCGGATCGGCGCAGGAGAATCGGGTGCCTTCGGTGCGTCCGTCGAAAAACCGGATGAAGTGATGCACGACGAAGCCCCGGGCCTGGAGGCCTTCAACGATTATCGTCTCCGCCAGGCCGTCCGGCTCCCGTCGGGCCAGGGTCAGCCGATCCCCGTGTCGCCATCCCTCCAGCCGGCCGCGGTCGTAGTCCAGGAAGCGTCCCCGCGCTTCGGCGGCGGCGGGATTTTCCAGCCACGTGCGTCCCGCGACGTGCCAGTCGCCGGCACGGGCGGCGGCGGTGCTCAGTCCGGCCCAGTCCCGGCGGGGGGCCGGTCCGCAACCGCTCGAGGCCGCCAGGGCGACGAGCAGGGCGACGGGGAGCAGCCCGAGTGCGATCCGGCGCCAGACAGCGTCCGGCTTCTGGGTCATGGGGCTTCCTCCACTGCGCGGGATGCCAGGCTGTCCACCGGACCAGGCCATGCCCAGGTGAGCACCCGCCTGGGCGTGGCCGGCGCCGCCACGGCGGCGCGGTAGCCGGAGCCGGCGGCAAGGTCGGCCACCCACCAGCAGGCCGCCTCGCCGGGGCCGCCCGCGGCTGCGACCACGCGGGTGGGCGAGCCCGGGTCCACGGTGACGCCGTATCGGTCAACGCCGCCGGCGATCCCCTTGCCCAGCGCCTTGAGCAGGGCCTCCTTCCGCGTCCAGACGGCGAAGAACGCCTCGGTCCGCTGCGCCGCCGGCAGGGCCGCAAGCGCCGCACTCTCCTCAGGGCGGAAGAACCGCCGGGCGATCCCGTCCAGGTCCAGGTTGATGCGGACACGTTCCACATCGACGCCCACCTTGACGTTGACGGCGACGGCCAGGAGCGCCACCGAACCCGAGTGGGCCAGGTTGAAATGCAGCGGGGCGGAGGACTCCACCAGATACGGCTTGCCGTGGGCGGTCGTTCCGAATCGGAGCGCCGCCGCGTCGGTGCCGAGACAGCGTGCCAGTACCTGGCGAAGAAAGATCCGCGCGGCGACAAATGCGTCCCGGTGCGCCGGCAGACGCAGCCGGGCGACGCGCGCGCGTTCGTCGGGACTCAAAGAGGCGGCGGCCGCAGCCAGGGCGCCGGGCGCCCAGTCCAGCCCGGCCCGCCAGACGTGGAGCTCGTCCGCGGCGGGAGGGCCAGCCGGCGGCGGGGTGAGCCAGAGTGTGGTCGGGTGTTGGAGCGGGTCCATTTTCGGCTGTCCGACGTTCACGGGGTGTCCGCCGTCCAGACCATGGCGGAGAGGCCCAGCATCCGGCGCAGCAGCCCGAGCTGCCCCAGGTGGTACGACTCGTGCTGCAGCAGGAAGGCCAGACCGCCCAGGCGGGAAGGGTCGGCGACGGGGAACGGGTGGGGCGCCGGGATCGCCAGGTCGGCGGCGGTTATCCGCGGCCAGCGTTCGGCCAGTGCCGTGGATACCCCGTGCCACAAGGCGAGCAGTTCTTCCAGCGGAGGCACGCCGGGCAGGGCGTCGAAGGAGGGGGCCTCGTCCCATGCCGCCTGATGCGGATTTTCAGCCGGCGCGCCGATCATGCGGGCCATGGCGAACCGGGCGTCTAAAAGGTGAATGACCAGGAACGCGACGGGGTTGATGTCGGGATGGAGCTTGCGGCGGGCGGATGCGTCATCCACCCCGACCAACGCGTTGCGGAGCAGACCGGTGTTGAGCCGGCAGATTTCGTCCAGAGGCAGAAGCTCGGTCAACATGGTGACCTCCGGGGCCGGATCCAACCGCTCCCGTCTGAAGTCAGGCAGAGACAGCCGCGCGGCAAGCACCTCCATCATAGAGCCGGGAGAGGGAGTAATTCAACTCCATTTTTTGTAATGGGTTAGATGAAATGCTTAACTGCTTGAAAAAGTGCTCAGCGGCGCCGGCGGGTTGTGTTACCATTGCCGAAATTTTCGGGGGCGCATTCATGCAATGGGCAGCGGCGGCGGCAGGCCGCCTGATCCTCGAGGACGGCAGCGAACACACCGGCCGTCTCTTCGGCGCCGTGCGGCCGGCGGCCGGCGAGGTGGTCTTCAACACCGCCATGACCGGCTACCCCGAGAGCCTGTCGGATCCCTCGTACACCGGCCAGATCCTGGTGATCACCTATCCGCTGGTGGGCAACTACGGCGTGCCGGAGCCGAAGATTGAGAACGGCGTCTGCGCCAACTACGAGTCGGAGGCGGTCCGGGTGGCCGGCCTGGTCATCGCGGACTACTCGGGGCGGCACAGCCACTGGGCCGCCCGGGCCGGCCTCGGCGACTGGCTGGCGGCCCACGGCGTGCCGGGCCTTTCCGGCGTTGACACCCGGGCGCTGACCCGGCGCCTCCGCACCCACGGGGCCCTGCTCGGCCGGATCGTCCCCGAAGGAGATGCCGCCGTCGGGCCATGGCGGGATCCCAACCGTGAGAACCTGGTGGCTCAGGTGAGCACGCGCTCGGTGCAGACCCATGGCGATGGCCGGCGACGGATCGTGCTGCTGGACTGCGGCGTGAAGCACAACATCCTGCGCTGCCTCCTGCGGCGCGACGCCACGGTGGTCCGGGTGCCGTGGGACCACGACTTCACCGCCATGGACTTCGACGGCCTGGTGGTCTCCAACGGCCCCGGCGACCCGGCGCGCTGCGCCGCGGCGGTGGCTCATATCCGTGCGGTGCTCGACGCCGGCCGGCCCGTGTTCGGCATCTGCCTGGGGCACCAGCTGCTGGCGCTGGCGGCCGGGGCGCGCACCTACAAGCTGGCGTTCGGCCACCGCGGCCACAACCAGCCGGTGGGCCGTCCCGGGACGCCGCGGGCGTTCATCACCTCGCAGAACCACGGCTTCGCGGTGGATCCGGCCGGGCTGGACGACCGCTGGGAGCCCCTCTACGTCAATCTGAACGACGGCACCAACGAAGGACTCCGCCACCGGACGCGGCCGTTCTTCTCGGTGCAGTTCCACCCCGAGGCCTCGGGCGGCCCCACCGACACCGAATTCCTGTTCGACGACTTCATGGACTTGGTGCGCCATGGACGCTGAGATCCGCTCCGTGCTCGTGCTGGGTTCCGGCGCGCTGAAGATCGGCGAGGCCGGCGAGTTCGACTACTCCGGCTCCCAGGCGCTCAAGGCGCTGCGGGAGGAAGGGATCCGAACCGTCCTGATCAACCCCAACATCGCCACGGTGCAGACGTCGGAGGGGGTGGCCGACCGCGTCTACTTCCTCCCTGTCACGCCGTTCTTTGTCGAGGCGGTGATCCGGCGGGAGCGGCCCGACGGCATCCTCCTCGGTTTCGGCGGCCAGACGGCGCTCAACTGCGGTCTGCGGCTCCACGCGGCCGGGGCGCTGGAACGGCACGGCGTTCGGGTGCTCGGCACGCCCATCGAGGCCATCGCCGACACCGAGGACCGGGAGCGGTTCGTCCGGCGGCTCGACGAGATCGGCGTGCGAACCGTCCGCAGCATGGCGGTCACCTCGGTGGCGGACGCCGCGGCGGCGGCCCGCGCGCTGGGCTTCCCGGTGATCATCCGCGCCGCCTTCACCCTGGGCGGGCAGGGGAGCGGCTTCTGCGCCGACGCGGCGGAGCTGGCCGCCCGCGCCGAGCGGGCGTTCGCCTACGCGCCGCAGATCCTGGTGGAGCAGTCGCTCAAGGGTTGGAAGGAAGTGGAATACGAGGTGGTGCGGGACCGGTTCGACAACTGCATCGCCGTCTGCAACATGGAGAACTTCGACCCGCTGGGCATCCACACCGGCGAGAGCATCGTGGTCGCACCGTCCCAGACGCTGACCAACGCCGAGTATCACCAGCTGCGGGCGCTCTCCCTCCGGATCATCCGCCACCTGGGCATCGTGGGCGAGTGCAACATCCAGTTCGCCCTCGATCCCGACTCCGCCGACTACCGGGTCGTCGAGGTCAACGCCCGGTTGTCGCGCTCCAGCGCGCTGGCGTCCAAGGCCACCGGCTACCCGCTGGCGTTCGTGGCGGCGAAGCTGGCGCTGGGTCACGCCCTGCCCGAGCTCCGCAACGCCGTCACCGGCACCACCACCGCCTGCTTCGAACCGGCACTCGACTACGTGGTGTGCAAGATCCCGCGCTGGGATCTCGGCAAGTTCAAGGGGGTGGACAAGCAGCTGGGCAGCTCCATGAAGAGCGTGGGCGAGGTCATGGCCATCGGCCGCACCTTCGAGGAGGCGTTCCAGAAAGGGCTGCGGATGATCGGTCAGGGCATGCACGGCTTCGTCGCCAACCGGGAGCCGGTCGTGGATGACATCGGCCGGGCGCTGGCCGAGCCCACCGACACGCGCGTCTTCGTCATCGCCGCGGCGCTGGCCCGCGGCTGGACGATCGAGGAGATCCACGCTCGCACCCGCATCGACCGCTGGTTCCTCCAGCGCCTGGAGCATATCCATGAGCTGGCCGGCGAGCTGGCCGCCTGCGGCCGGCTCGAAGCGGTCCCCGACGCGCTGCTCCGCGAGGCCAAGCGGCGCGGGTTCTCCGATTTCCAGATCGCCCGGCTGGTTCGGGATCCGTCCGCCGAGACCATCGAGGCGGAGATGCTGGCGGTGCGCCGCCACCGGCAGGCGCGGGGGATCGTGCCCAGTGCCAAGCAGATCGACACCCTGGCCGCCGAGTACCCGGCGCGGACGAACTACCTCTACCTCACCTACGGCGGTGACACACACGATGTCGAGTTCGCCGACGACGGGGGCGGCGTGGTGGTGCTCGGCTCTGGCGCCTACTGCATCGGCTCCAGCGTGGAGTTCGACTGGTGCGGCGTGAGCGCCGTGCGGACCGTCCGCGCCGAGGGCTTCCGGGCGGTGATGATCAACTACAACCCGGAGACGGTGAGCACCGACTACGACGTCTGCGACCGGCTCTATTTCGAGGAACTCAGCCTGGAGCGGGTGCTGGATATCGTCGAGCTGGAGCGGCCGCTCGGCGTGATCGTCTCCACCGGCGGCCAGATCGCCAACACCCTGGCGCCGCGGCTCCACCGCCGGGGCGTGCCGGTGCTGGGCACGAGCCCCGTGTCCATCGACGCCGCCGAGGACCGCCACAAGTTCGCCTCGCTGCTGGACCGGCTCGGCGTGGACCAGCCGCGCTGGCGGGAGCTCTCGAGCGTCGCCGACATCCTGGCGTTCGTTGACGCGGTGGGCTACCCCGTGCTGGTGCGCCCGTCCTACGTGCTGTCGGGCGCGGCGATGAACGTGGTCTCCAACCGCGAGGAGCTGGAGCACTTTCTCGGGCTCGCGGCGAACGTCTCGCGGCAGTACCCGGTGGTGGTCTCCGAGTTCATCGAGAACGCCAAGGAGATCGAGATCGACGCCGTGGCCCGCGCCGGCGAAATCCTGGCCTACGCCATCTCCGAGCACGTGGAGTTCGCCGGTGTGCACTCGGGCGACGCCACCATGGTCTTTCCGCCCCAGAAGCTGTATCTGGAGACGGTGCGGCGCATCAAGCGGATCACCCGCCAGATCGCCGGCGCGCTGGAGATCTCCGGGCCGTTCAACATCCAGTTCCTGGCCCGGGACAACCACATCCGGGTGATCGAGTGCAACCTGCGCGCGTCGCGCTCCTTCCCGTTTGTCTCCAAGGTGCTCAAGCTGAATCTGGTGGAGCTGGCCACGCGGGTGATGCTGGGCCGCGCGGTGGAGAAGCCGAACAAGTCAATCTTCGAGTTGGATTATGTGGGCGTGAAGGCGCCCCAGTTCTCCTTCGCCCGCCTCCACAAGGCCGATCCGATCCTGGGCGTGGAGATGGCCTCCACGGGCGAGGTGGGCTGCCTCGGCGAGGACTTCCACGAGGCGGTGCTCCAGGCAATGCTCGCGGTGGGCTACGCCGTGCCGGAGCGGGGCGTGCTGCTGTCCACCGGCGAGCCGCGGTCGAAGCTGGAGCTGCTGGCGGCCTGCCGGCTGCTGCAGGCGCGGGGGCTCCCCCTCTTCGCCACCCGCGGCACCGCCGCCTTCCTGGCCGGGCACGGCGTGGCGGCCGAGGCGGTCCACTGGCCCGACGAGGCCGGCCGGCCCAACAGCCTGGACGTCATCCGCGAGCGGCGGGTGGACCTGGTGGTGAACATCCCCATGAACCTGAGCCGCGACGAGCTCAGCAACGACTACCGGATCCGCCGCAGCGCCATCGATTATAACGTGCCACTCCTCACCAATGCGCGGCTGGCCGGCGCGTTCATCCACGCCGTCTGCCGACTGAATCTGGCCGAGTTGTCCGTCAAGAGCTGGGACGAGTACTGAAAAAAAGCCGCTCCGGGGGGTGGAGCGGCTTGCTATGTTGGCGTCCCCAAGGGGATTCGAACCCCTGTTGCCGGCGTGAAAGGCCAGTGTCCTAGGCCTCTAGACGATGGGGACGTTTCAATGTCCAAAGAACAGAGTCGGCATTTTTACCTCAACCACGGGCGCAAGTCAAGGCGAAAAGCAGGGCGGCCGGGACGAGATCCGTCGCCGTGGTGCGGGGAGGGGGGAGGAAAGGTGGTGAGGCGTGCTGGATTCGAACCAGCGACCCACGGCTTAAAAGGCCGTTGCTCTGCCAGCTGAGCTAACGCCCCGCCCGAAAAGCGGTCTCATGATAGCGCAACGCGCCGGAATGTCAAGAACAGGCCGCCGGCAGCCGCTTGAGGCGGCGGCCGGCGGCCGGTGGGTTGCCGGAGTTCGGCGCCGGGGTGTCGTTACAGCTTGGCGGCGACGGCCTGGGCCATCTCCAGCGTCTTGTTGGCGCCGCCCATGTCGTAGGTGCGGACCTTCCCCTCGGCGATGACCGCCGCGGTGGCCTGCTCCAGGCGGGTGCCTTTCTCGGTCTCGCCCAGCCAGTCCAGCATCATCTTGGCCGCCAGGATGGTGGCGATGGGGTTGCACTTGTACTGGCCGGCGTACTTCGGCGCGGACCCGTGGGTGGGCTCGAACACGGCCAGCTTCTCGCCGATGTTGCCGGAGCAGCCGAAGCCGAGGCCGCCCACCATCTGGGCGCAGAGGTCGCTGATGATGTCCCCGTACAGGTTGGGCGCCACCAGCACGTCGTAGTTGAACGGATTCTTCAGGAGCCACATGCACATGGCGTCGATGTTGGCGTCGTCGGTGGCGATGCCGGGGTAGCCCTTGGCCACTTCCTTGAAGGTCTCGAGGAACAGCCCGTCGGTGGCGCGGACCACGTTGGCCTTGTGGACGCAGGTCACCTTCTTCCGGTTGAACTTCTTCGCGAACTCGAAGGCGGCCCGGATGATCCGTTCGGAGCCCTTCTTGGTGTTGATCTTCGTCGAGATCGCGTACTGATCGAGGGGTACGTCCTTGAAGGCGGCGAAAGGTTTCGAGATCTTCAGCAGGGTGTCTTTCAACTCCTGGGGCACCGGGTTGAACTCGACGCCCGCGTACAGGTCCTCGGTGTTCTCCCGGAAGACCACCAGGTCGATCCCTTCTTTGAAGTTGAGCGGATTGCCGGGGTAGGCCTTGCATGGCCGCAGGCAGACGTACAGGTCGAACAGCTGACGCATGCGGACGATGGGGGAGCGGTAGACCAACCCCGTTCCCTTGAGCTCGGGGACCAACTCCGCCTCGGCGGCCTTCACCGGCTTCGAGGTGATGGCGCCGAACAGGGCGGCATCGACGTTTTTGAGCAGATCGACGGTGCGCGCGGGGAAGGCATCGCCTTCCTTGCACCAGAACTCCCAACCGATGTCGCCGTGGATGTACTCGGCGTCCAGACCGAGGCGATCCAGGACGATCTTGGCCGCCTCGTTGACCTCGACGCCGATTCCGTCGCCGGGGAGCCAGGCAATGCGATACTTGGCCATAAAGGGTCTCCTTATATTAATGGTGCGTGCACGCGTCGCCGCCCTTTGTCGATCCCCACCGGACCGCCCGCTCCAGATCTGCCGGGAGCGGATGCGGCGGGGCCAAGGGTCCCTCATCCTACCATAACCGGGGCGGGAGGTGAACCCACTTCCGGCGGGCCTGCCGCCAGAACCGCCGTTGACAAGCGGGCGGGGTTCTGGTAGAACTACTCGTTCTTCCGGGCCGGCCGCCCGGATGATGCTTCAATCACAAAGGCCAGGAGTTCACCATGGGCAAAGGCGATCAGCGCACCCGTCGCGGCAAGATCTACCGGGGCACCCACGGGAAGACGCGCCCCAACAACGTGAAGAAGACCGAGAAGAAGAAGCAGTAAGCCCGTCCCGGCCGAACCCGTCACTCAGCGTGCCGCCGCTTCCTCCAGCAACTGCCGGCGCACAGCCTGAACCTGACGGAAGGTGTCGGCCAGCGGGCCCGAGGTGTCGATGATGAAGTCGGCCATCGCCCGCTTCTCGTCGATGGGCCGCTGGGCCCGGATCCGCTGCAGAGCGGCGGACCGGTTCAGCGCATCCCGCCGCATCAGTCGTTCCACCTGAATTTCCTCCGGACAAAAAGCCAGAATCAACGGCCCGTAGCGCCGGGGCTCCCCGGACTCCACGAGCAGGGGTACGTCCACGATGGTGAGCGGCGGCGCCCCGCCGTCGGACGGCGCGTCCAGGCGGCGCTGGATCTCCGCCCGCACCGGTGGGTGCATCAGGCGGTTGAGCCACGCCCGGTGGGCGGAATCGGCGAACACGGCGCCGCCCAGCCGCTTGCGGTCCACCCGGCCGTGATTATCCAGCACGCTGCGGCCGAACCGGGCGGTCACGGCGGAGACAATCTCGTCGCGGTGGAGGATTTCATGGGCCACGGCGTCGGCGTCGATCACCCGCGCGCCGAGACGGGCGAACATCCCGGCCACCGTGGTCTTGCCCGAGGCGATTCCGCCCGTGAGACCGGCGGTGATCATGACGGCGGCTCCGCGAGGTAGCGGTCCCGGCAGGCGGCGGAGCAGAAGTGGACCGTCCGGCCGTCACGGCTCGCCGTCACCGCGATCCGCTGGTCCACCCAGGTGCCGCACACCGGGTCCCGGAGCATCTCGCCTCGTTGCACCGCCCGGGCCGGCCGGCGCGCCCGGGTCTCGGGCCGGGCACCGCGGGGGGCGAACAGGGGGGCCAGCACGCGCGCCAGCAGGCGGACCCCCAGCAGGATCAGCAGGACCATGATGATGCGGGAGATTAACACGACCATGACTTCCCCGATGGCGACCGCGCGTGCCGGGTGCGGCGCGTCGCCCTATGGTGCCATCGGGCTGCGGCCGGGGCAAGGGGAAATTGGGGGAGCGCCCGGCGCCGGTTCGGCCGCGCTTTCACTTGACAAGTCAAGGCGGTTTGGGTATTTTAATGCGCCGTGCCGGTGTAGCTCAGACGGTTAGAGCACGCGGCTCATATCCGCGGCGTCCGGGGTTCGATTCCCTGCACCGGCACCATTTTTTCCACCCATCCGGGCGCTGTCTTCGTCCAGTTTCACCTGTCAGCGATCACCCGATCCTGTGCCACTGCGTCCGGAGCCGGCGACCGGGCCGATCCCGGCCAGCGCCAAAGCCGGGTGGAGGGGAACATGCGGCTCCGGGATGTCCTCCAATTCATCCGGTCGAACGGGCTCATCCAGCCGGGTGAGCGCGTGCTGGCCGCCTGCTCCGGCGGTCCCGATTCCGTCGCCCTCGTCCACCTCCTCGCCCGGCTGGCGCCCACGGTTCCCTTTCAGCTGGAGGTCCTGCACATCAACCACCGCCGCGGGCCTGCCGGTGACGACGCCGAGGCGCTGTGCCGTGAGACCGCCGCCCGGCTGGCGCTGCCGTTCCACCGGCGGGAGATCGCACCGGCGCCCCCGCCGCGGGCCAACCGCGAGGAGTGGATGCGCCAGCGGCGCTTGGAAATTTTCGACGAATTCCGTCGGTCCGGTTTTCATCGGATCGCCCTGGGCCACCAGCGCGACGACCAGGCCGAGACCTTCTGGCTGCGGCTGCTCCGCGGCGCCGGTAGCACCGGCCTGGGCGGCATGGCGCCGGCCACGACCGACGGTCGCATCCGGCCGCTGCTGGCGACGAGCCGGTCGGAGATCCTGGACTACCTGCGCGCGCACGGCCTGGCGTGGCACGAAGATGCCACCAACAGGGACGGGCGTCACCGGCGCAACCGGCTGCGCCACCGGGTGCTCCCGGTGCTCGCGGAATCGGGGTTTGCGGATGCGGCGGCGGTAATGGCACGTACGGCCGACCTGCTGCGCGAAGAGGCGGCCGCCCTGGACGCCGCCGTGGAGCGGCTGCTGCCGCCGCTCGCCGAGGCGGCGGACGGCATCCGCTTCGCGCTGGCCGATTTCCTCGCGCTGCCGGAAGCGCTGCAGGGGCCGGCACTGCGCGCCGTCATCCGGCGGGCCCGCGGCGACCTGCGGCGGCTGGAGCGGCAGCATGTGGATCGCGCGCTGCGGCTGTTGCGCGCCGGCCGGAGCGGTCGGCGGACAGTGCTGCCCGGCGGCCTGGAAATTCGTCTCGGCAGCGGGGTGGTGCGTCTGGCCCTCGGCCCGGCCAGGTGTGCTGAGTTTGAGTATGTGCTCGAAGTGCCGGGCCGGCTGGAAGTGCCCGAGGCCGGCGCGGTCTTCGAGGCGCTCGACGGGTCGCCTCCGGCCGGCCTGTCCGAGCCGCACATCGTGGTGCCCCGGTCCGACGGCCCGCTGTGCGTCCGCTCCGTTCGGCCCGGCGACCGGATCCGGCTCAGCGGCGGCACCCGCAAACTCAAGGCGGTTCTGCAGGAGCGCCGCATTCCGGTGTTCGACCGCGATCGCGTCGTGGTGGTGTGCGCCGCCGACGGTAATATCTTGGGAATGCCCGAGTTGTCGCTCGGCCTGTGCTATAATGATGATGGATGTTTGGGTGTCGACAGGCTGATCACCATCGTAAGGCGGGCAGAATGAAGAAAAAGAGCAAACCCTACGTGGTCTGGCGCACCGAGGAGCAGATCCTCGAACGGGTCCGCGAGCTGGCCCGGCAGATCAATCAGGACATGCAGGGCCAGGAACTCCACGTGCTGGGAATCCTGCGAGGCTCGTTCATCTTCATGGCCGACCTGATCCGCTGTCTGGAGATCCCGGTCCGCTGCCAGTTCATCAACCTGTACTACAAGGATTCCCTCGTCGACGACAGCTACATCAAGGAGATTGACGAGACCGTCATCTACCCGACCCTGGCCATCACCGACAAACACGTTCTGATCGTCTCGACGGTGCTGGACACCGGGATCATTCTGGACCACCTGCTGAACCATATCCAGGTCCAGGGCGTCAAGTCGGTGAAACTGGCGGTCCTTATCGACAAGCCGGTCCAGCGCCGGACCAACATCCAGCCCGATTACATCGGCTTTGAGGCGAAAGACGACGAGTTCGTGTTCGGTTATGGCCTCGACGTGCAGGAGGAATTCCGCAACCTGCCGTACCTGGCCACGTTCAAATAGCAGGGGAGCGGCCACTTTTTCACCGGATCGCCATCTAAACCATTGTCGGGCGGCCGGTCCCGAGACGGAACGCGGAGGCGGAGTTGAATAATACAATCAAGAACATCCTGTTGTGGCTGTTTATCATCATCACCGTGGTGGTGCTTTACGGACTGTACAACAGCCACCAGAAAGGCCCGGTCAAGGAGCTGGACTACACCAAGTTCCAGGAGAAGGTCAACGCCAAAGCCATCCAGGAGGCCACCATCAAGGGCGCCATGGTGGAGGGGCGGCTCGGCAACGGCGACCGCTTCACCGCCGCCGTGCCGGAGAATTCCCAGGCGCAGGTGGCGGACGCGCTGGTCAAGGCCGGCGCGAACGTCCACGTGGTTCCGGCCGAGAAGGATTCGTGGCTGACGTGGGCGCTGTCCATCTGGCTGCCGCTGATCCTGTTCGTCGGCTTTTGGGTGTTCCTGATGCGCCAGATGCAGGGCACCGGCAACAAGGCCATCTCCTTCGGCAAAAGCCGGGCCAAGCTGCTGACCAGCCAGCAGAAGAAGGTCACGTTCAAGGACGTGGCCGGCGTCGATGAGGCCATCGAGGAGCTCACCGAGGTTGTGGAGTTCCTGAAGGAGCCCCAAAAATTCCAGAAGCTGGGCGGGCGGATTCCGAAGGGCGTGCTCCTGGTGGGGGCGCCCGGGACGGGCAAAACCCTGCTGGCGCGCGCGGTGGCCGGCGAGGCCAATGTGCCGTTCTTTTCCATCAGCGGCTCGGACTTCGTGGAGATGTTCGTCGGTGTCGGCGCCTCCCGGGTGCGCGACCTGTTCGACCAGGGAAAGAAGCATGCCCCCTGCATCATCTTCATCGACGAAATCGACGCCGTGGGCCGCCATCGCGGGGCGGGTCTGGGTGGCGGCCACGACGAGCGCGAGCAAACCCTGAACCAACTCCTGGTGGAGATGGACGGCTTCGAGTCCAACGAAGGGGTTATCCTCATCGCCGCCACCAACCGGCCCGATGTGCTCGATCCGGCGCTGCTCCGGCCCGGCCGGTTCGACCGCCAGGTCGTCGTCAACCTGCCCGACGTCCGCGGCCGGCTGGGCATCCTGCGGGTGCACACCCGCAAGATCCCCGTCAGCCCCGACGTGGACCTGGAGATCATCGCCCGCAGCACGCCGGGATTCTCCGGCGCGCAGCTGGCCAACCTGGTCAACGAGGCCGCCCTGAACGCTGCGCGCTACAGTCGCAAGAGCGTCATGATGGGCGATTTTGAGATGGCCAAGGACAAGGTCCTGATGGGCAAGGAGCGGCGATCGCTCATCATCAACGAGCAGGAGAAGAAAATCACCGCCTACCACGAAGCGGGGCACGCCCTGCTGGCCGCGTTGCTGCCCGATGCCGACCCCATCCACAAGGTGGCCATCATCCCTCGCGGCATGGCCCTCGGCATCACTCAGCAGCTGCCGGTGGACGACCGCTACAACTACTCCCGCAACTACCTGCTGGCCCAGCTCAAGGTGCTGATGGGTGGGCGCATCGCCGAAGAGGTCTTCCTCAAGATCAAGACCACCGGCGCCGCCAACGACATCGAGCGCGCCACCGAGATGGCCCGCAAGATGGTGTGCGAATGGGGCATGAGCGACCAGTTGGGGCCGCTTGCCTTCGGGAAGAAGGAGGAGCAGATCTTCCTGGGGCGCGAGATCGCGCAGCACCGGGACTACAGCGAACAGACCGCGGAACTCATCGACCAGGAAGTCCAGCAGCTGGTGCGCGCCAGCTACACCGAGGCCACCAGCCTCGTCGAGCAGCACCGCGAGGCCATGGAGCGGATCGCCCAGGCCCTGCTGGAATTCGAGGTTCTGGACGCCGAGGAGGTCGAGATGGCCATCCGGGGCGAGACCATCGTCAAGCACAAGGAACGGACCGTCCCCAAACCGACCGACTCCAAGCCGACCGACACCAAGCAGGAAGAAGAAGTTGTCCCCGGCATCATCACCACCAAGGAAGGGCCCGCGCCGGCCTGATCCAGACGCCGACACATCCGGGACGATCGTCACCAGCCGCCGAACGATCCCGCTGCCGGAATCCGCATTGATCATGGGGGTGGTCAACATCACCCCGGACTCGTTCTATGACGGGGGCTCCTGCCTGGAGGCCGCGACCGCTGTCCGCCACGCCTGGCAACTGGTGGAGGATGGCGCCGACCTGATCGACCTGGGCGGCGAGTCGAGCCGGCCGGGCGCCCGACCGGTGCCCGAGGCCGAGGAGTTGGGCCGGGTGCTGCCGGTACTGCGCGAGCTGGCACCGCGGCTGCCGGTGCCCGTCTCCGTCGATACGGCCAAGGCGGGCGTGGCCCGCGTCGTCCTGGCCGAGGGGGCCGAGATCATCAACGACATCGGCGGCCTGCGCGACGAGGGGATGCGGCGGGCAGTGGCCGACGCCGGCGCGGCCGTCGTCGCCATGCACATGCGTGGCGTGCCGGGCGACATGCAGGAGCGCCCCCCCGCCGTCGACATCATGGCCGAGATCGAGTCCTTTTTTGAGCAGGTCTTGCAACTTCCCCTGCCGCCGCATACAATGATCCTGGATCCCGGCATCGGTTTTGGGAAAACCGTCCAACAGAATCTCGTCATCCTGAACCGGTTGGCCGAGTTCCGCGCGTTTGGGCGTCCCATCCTGGTCGGGGCCTCTCGCAAGTCGTTCATCGGTGCCATCACCGGATTGCCGGCGGCGGAGCGGCTACCCGGCTCGCTGGCCGCGGCCGTGCTGGCGGCGGCTCACGGCGCCCGGATCATTCGATGCCACGACGTGGCCGCCACCCGGCAGGCGCTCCGGGTCGCGGCCGCCATCCGAAGCGAAGCGGCGGTGTAGCATGGAGCGCTTCGAGCAGTTCGCGAGATTCATCCGGGTGAATGCGATATCCGTCACCGATGTGCTGGATATCCTCATCATCTCCTTCGTGATCTACCGCCTCTTTCTGCTGCTCAAGGGCACCCGCGCCGCCAAGATCGCCGGCGGCATCGCCTTCCTGGTGCTGGTTTACTTCGTCTCCCGGACCGCGCAACTTCACACCATCCAGTGGTTCCTGACGAACTTCGTGACCTACGCGGTCTTCGCCATCATCGTGGTCTATCAAGCCGAGATCCGCAAGATTCTGGCCAACATCGGCGAGGCGCGCTTCCTCGGGCGTTTCTTCGAGCCGGAGCGGACCGGCGTCGTGGACGACATCGTGCTGGCGGCGATGACCCTGTCGTCGAAGCGCACCGGCGCCCTGATCGTCGTGGAGCGGGCCACCGGCCTGAAGAGCTACATGGAGAACGGCCACGAACTCAACGCCCGCCTGAGTTACGACCTGCTGGTGACCCTGTTCCAGCCCGACACGCCGCTGCACGACGGCGCGGTGATCGTGCAACGGGACCGGATCGCCGCCGCGTCGTGCTTTCTGCCGTTGACGCTGGAGCCCCATCTGAGCAAGGAGTACGGCACGCGGCACCGCGCGGCCATCGGCATCACCGAGGAGACCGACGCGGTGGCCGTGGTGGTGTCGGAGGAGACGGGCCGGATGTCGGTGGCGGTGGGCGGACGGCTGAAGCGCTTCACCGATTCTGAAACCCTCACCGCGTTCCTGAAGTCACTGCTCGCCCCCAGCCGCGAGCGGAGCCGGTTCAGCTGGCGGTGGAAGCGCAAGGAGACCGAGCCGTGAGCCTCCTGAATTCCATGTGGGGCGTCCTCCGCCGGACCCTGTTCCAGAACGCAGGGCTGAAAGTGCTCTCGCTGTTCATCGGCTTCTCCATGTGGCTGCTGGTTTCGTCCGAGCAGCAGGTGGAGCGGATTCTGGAAGTGCCCGTGGAGATCATCAACAAACCGGCGTCGCTCGAGATCTCCAACGATTTCGTCAAGAGCGTCCTGGTGCAGATCCAGTCTTCGGAACTCGGCAAGGACGCGGCGGTCAAAAACCTGGTGGCGACGCTGGACCTGCGCGCCGCGCACGAAGGGGAGAACGTGATCGCCCTGGAGCCGCGCAACTTCCGGACGCCCTCGGGCATCAAGATCGTCAACATCCGTCCGGCGACGATCACCGTGGTTCTGGACCCCCTCCAGCGCAAGACCGTGCCCGTGATGGTGAAATACTCGGGCCAGCCGGCCGAGAACTTTGAGGTGCGCGGCGTCGCGGCCGTGCCGCCCCGCGTCGGCATCTCCGGCCCGTCGTCGCACGTGCGCAACTACAGCGAGCTGCCCACCCAGACGGTGGATGTCACCGGACGGCAGCAGACACTGGTCCAGTTTGTGAACGTGCCGCTGGACAGCCCGTTCGTCAACCTGGAATATTCCGACAAGGTCCGGGTGGAGATCCGGATCCAGGAGCGCATGGTGCCGGTGATCCTGAACCGCCTGCCCGTCCAGGTGCGCGGCGTGTCCGGCAACTACCGTCTGCGTCGCCAGACCGCCGACGCGCGGACCTCGGTCACCGTGTCGCTGCGGGACCGCCTGACCGCCGATGATCTGGAGGTATACATCGACGGCGCCGATTGCGCGCCCACCAGCGACTTTCAGGACGTGCCCCTGCGTTACCGCATCCTCAATCCTGCCTTCGCCAACGCCCTTCGGGTGGAACGGATCGTGCCGGAAAAAGTGGCGATCCGGATCAGTGGCGCGGGCAACTGACGGCGACACTCCATGGCCAATCGACTGTTCGGCACCGACGGCATCCGCGGCCGGGCCGGCGTATACCCGCTGGATGCCTCCACGATCCAGGCGGCGACGGAGGCCGCGGCCGCCCGCGCCGCGGCGCGACTCCCCGGCCGCCCCTTTCTCGTGGCCCGGGACACCCGCGCCTCGGGACCCTGGATCACCCGGCAGGTGGCCGCCGCGCTCGAGCGGGCCGGCGTGCCGCTTCTGGACGCCGGCGTGTTGCCGACGCCTGCGGCGGCCGGCCTGATCCTGGATCTCGGGTGCTGTGGCGGCATGGTGATCTCAGCCTCCCATAACCCGGCGGAAGACAACGGGTTGAAATTCTTCACCGATCGGGGATTCAAGCTCTCCACCGCCGAGGAAGCCGCCATCGCCGTCCGCGTAGTCGAACGCCCGGTACCGGCGCGGACTTCGGCCGAGACGCCGCTGGCGGATGGCAGCGGTCGGTTCCATGTGGCGCCCGATCTGCTGGGCCGTTACGTGGCCGGGCTATTGAACCGGTGTCCGCTGGACGGACTGCCCCCGACCACCCGCGTGGTGATCGACTGCGCCCACGGCGCGTCCACACCGGCGGTCCTGGCGCTGGTGGACTGTGCCGCCTTCCGCCTACAAGCGATCTGTGCCGAGCCGGACGGCTTCAACATCAACCGCGACTGTGGGGCCACCCGGCCGGAGCGGGTGGCGGCGGCCGTCGCTGCGGCGCGCGCCGACCTGGGGTTCGCTCTCGATGGCGACGGCGACCGGATCATGGCCTGCGACGCGACGGGCCGGATCCTCGACGGAGACGCGCTGCTGTATGTGTTTGCGGATCACCTGCGGTCACGGGGTCAGCTCACCGGGCAAACCGTCGTGGGGACGGTCATGACCAACCTGGGACTCGAGAAGGCGCTGGCCGGCTGGGGCATCCGGCTGGAGCGGACGCCGGTGGGCGACCGCCACATCCAGGCCCGCATGCTGGACGGCGCCCTCGCGCTGGGCGGGGAACCGTCCGGCCACCTGATCCTCCAGTCACCGGCCATGACCGGCGACGGCCTGCTTGCCGGTCTGTTCCTGCTGCACATCCTGGCCGTGACCCGCCGGCCGCTGGCCGACCTGCTGGCCGGGTACCAACCGTTCCCGTCGCGGGTGTTCAACCTGCGGGCGGAACGGAAACCACCGCTGGAATCGCTGCCGCCCGTGCGGGCCCTCGACGCGCTGCTGGCCCGGAGCGGCGGACGCACCGTGATCCGCTACTCGGGCACCGAGCCGCTCCTGCGCATCATGGTGGAGGCGCGGGAGCTGGAATCGCTCCAGTCCGCGATGGATGCCCTCGTGGAAGAATTGAAGGGGATGGTCCAGCCGGGGGACTCCGCCGCCGCGGAAAATTAATCGACATTGGATCTGATGGGTTGTGGTGGGGTAGCCCGTGCGGCGCGCACCGCGGTCACTGGCCGATCAGCTCGTCCACGGTGCGGTCGAGATTCTGCTCCAGCTGCGGAGCGACCTTCTTGAGCACGCGGTAGCCGCTGTCTTCGAGCTGCAGCTCTTCGGAGGCGCTGCGGGCGGGCTGTCCGGCGAAATGGTAGACCACCTTGTAGCGGCCGGGATCGAGCTCGAGCTGGAGCGGCGTGACTTTCTGGGTCAGGTCGATCTCCGTGTTGGTGTCCAGCCGGATCACCGCGTCCACCTCGCCCCAGGGACGCAGATCGATGGCCAGCACCGCGGGCTTGGCCGGCGCCGGTCCGGGCGCCGGCGCGGGCCGCAGCAGGTACATGACCAAGCCGACGACGCCCCCCACCACCAGGGCGGCCAGCGCGATGAGCAGCCAGAGGGGCAGTCGGCGCACCGGCGCGGGCAGGGCGATTTCGGGCAGGTGTTTCTGGAGGTTGATGGTCTCCTGGATCTCCTGGATCGCCCCCTCGAGCTGCGGCGCCGCCTTGGGGAAGCGATGCCGCGTTTCCTCCAGCACCCGCAACGCGTCAAACAGATTGCCGGCGTGCTGCTGCTTCCGCGACTCGGTGACGGCCCGCTCGATTTCGGCCTCGACCAGCCGGGCTTCTTCCACCGCCTCGCGCCGCTGACGGACGATGGACTCGCGCAGGCGGTCCATCTCCTCGAGGTTGTCCTGGATCTCGGTGGCGTTGGGCACAATTTCCAATGCGGTGCGCAGCAGCGACAGCCCGCGGTCGAAGTCGCCGTCGCGGGCGAAGGCCTGGGCGTGCTGGACGGTCTCCTGGATATACGCGTTGCGCTGCTGCCGAACCTCGCCGTAGAGCCGGACGATGCTCCCCTGTTCGGGATAGCGGGCCAGCAGACCTTCCAGGGTGGCCAGCGCCAGGTCGTACTTCTTGTCCACCACGTGGGCGCGAACCTCGCCAATCCCGCCCTGGACGGTCTGCGCCACGGCGGTTTCCTGGATGGCGTTCTGCAGGTCCACCGAATCGGGGCACTCGGCGGCGGCGCGTTCCAGCAGGCCCCGGGCCTCGTCGAACGCCTTGTTGGCGGTGAACGACTGGGCCGAGGCGATGGCATTGCGGATGTGCTCGCCCCGCTGGTCGTGGAACAGCTTGAGGACGGCGATGACATCCGGATGGTCGGCGAAGCGGTTCTTCAGATCGTAGGCCAGCTTGGAGGCCTGGAGGAACTGCTGGCGCTGGAGGTGCTCCTGGATCTCCTGCTGTTTCGCCCGGATCTCGTCGTGCCGCGCCAGCTCTTCTTTGCGCTCCTGAAGCTCGCGCAACAGCGGCAGGAACACGGCCTCTTCGGGGAAGCGCTGGCTGGCTTCGCGGGCCAGAGCGATGGCGGGGTCGATCCGGCCGGCGGATTTGAGGCTCTGGATTTCGGTCCGGAACCGCCGGATCTCCGCCTCCTCCCGCAGCTCGCGGGTTCGCTCTTCGACGGCGGTCCGCAGGGCGATGACCTCGGCGTGACGGCCGTGGGCGCTCTCCAGCGCGGCCAGTTCCGTCGCGGCCTGGTCCACCGCGTCGGCCTGAAGCAGGCGGCGCACACCCTCAAGCTGCTGCTGCAGCTTCCGTTCGGCGTCGCGGCGGGCCAGCACCGCGGCGACCTCTTCGCGCAGCGGCGCCAGCGCGGCATCGTTGGGGAACATCCGTCCGAGCTGCTGCAGGCTGCGCTGGGCCTCATCGAGCCGGTCGGTCTGAAGCAGTTGGTGGACTTCCTGAATACCTTCCGACAGCTTCTGCTCCATGGCCAGCTGGCGCTGGCGGGTTTCGATGACCGTCTGGCGGAGGCTTTCCACCTCCACCGCCAGCGACTGGAGCAGGCTCTGTTTGGGGAACACGGGCATCAGCGTGCGCAGCAGCAGCTGGGCCGGGTCGAGGTTTTGCGCCTGGAGCCAGCCGGTGACCACGTGGCGGATCTCCTGAAGCAGCTCCTCCCGTTCCTGGGCATGGGCGGCGGACGAGCAGAAGGCGACGACGGGCCGCTGGGTGAACGACCCCTGCAGCCAGTCGCGCAGGTCCAGCAGCCGGTCACGGTCGTGGATGTCGGCGGTGTGCGTCTTGAAGTCGGCCAGGAAGCGCTGCCAGACGGCGGTGCGGCTCTTGCGGGTGGCGGCCTCGTCGGGGGCCAGCGCTTCCAGCTCGGCCAGGCGCGTGAACGCCGACGGCAGGTTGGCCTGGCGCAGGGCGGCCTGCACCTCGCCCGTCAGCCCGCGCACCTGGTTGGCCCGGGCGAGCAGGCGTTCGTTCTCCTCGATCAGCGCGCGGACCTCGAGATATTCGGGATCCAGGGTCGCAATCCGCCCCAGCAGCTCGATGGCTTCGAGATAGGCGCCGGTCCCGGTGCGCGCCCGGGCCTGCTCCAGGAGCGGCTGGATCTGCTCCTTGAACACCTTCTCCTTCTGCAGCCGGCGCACCTTCTGGACCCAGGTGATGGCCTCGACGTTGTCCGGGTCCAGCTCGAGGATTTCGTTGAAGTTGGCCAGGGCCAGGTCATAATCGCCGCCTTCGGCCAGGTCCGTGCCCAGCTTGAGGAGGTCGGTCACCCGCTTGCGGGCGTGCATCTCCCGCAGCTCGGTATGGAGCGACTGCAACAGGGTGGCGTCGATATGCTCCGTCTTGAGCTTGTCCAGGAGTTTGGAAGCGGCCTCGAATTGCAGCTCCTTGATGTATTTGCGGATCAGGCGGGCCTTATACGGCTCCTGGAGGGCGCCGGTCTCGAGGCCCTCCACGCCCTGGAGGGTGAGGTCGAGGCGGCTGGACTCGGCGGCGTAGGCGGCCAGGATTCCCTGCATCGCCTTGGAGAACGCCTTCAGGTCGGTGAAGCGGTCGTCGCGTTCCTTCTCCAGGCACCGCATGACGGCGGTGCTGAGTTCCGCCGGGCACTCCGGCACTTCCTTGCAGAGCGGCGTGGGGAAGTGGTTGATGATCTTGTACAGGACGCCGGTGTAATTTTCCGCCTGGAACGGGTTCTGGCCGGAGATGAGCTCGTAGGCGATGACGCCCACCGAGTAGAGGTCGGTGCGGTGATCCACCTTCATCCCCTTGGCTTGCTCCGGGCTCATGTAGGCGGGGGTGCCCATGGCCACGCCGGTGCGCGTCTGCTGGGTGCTCTCGGTGACGCGGGCGATGCCGAAGTCGACGATTTTCGCCGTGCCGTTCTTCAGCAGCAGGATGTTGGCCGGCTTGACGTCGCGGTGGATGATGCCGCGCTTGTGGGCGTAGTCGAGCCCCTCCGACACCTGGATCAGGATGTTGAGAATCTGGGGGATGGTGAACTTGATCTTGGCCGAGCGGAAGTACTTCAGGTCCGGCCCGTCGAGGAACTCCATCACGATGAACGGCGTGCCCTCTTCCTCGTCCAGGTCGTAGATGGCCACGATGTTGGGGTGGAAAAGCTTGGCCGGGGCGATGGCCTCGCGGTAGAAGCGGGCGCGGCTCTCGTCGTTGTTCACGTACTGGGGCGACATGGTCTTGATGGCCACGTAGCGGCCCATCTTGGCGTCGAAGCCCTTGTAGACCACGCCCATGGCGCCGGTGCCGATCTTGTCGATGATCTTGTACTTGCCGATCTTTTCGAGGACCATCGGTGCGCGCTCTGCCTGCCGCGTGGGGATTGAACTGGGCCCAGTGTAGCACAGCGCCCCCGGCAAGAAAAGGGATTGTAATCGCCCGCCCGGCCGCTACAATGGGGACCGGCCGGCGCCGCCGACGGACGCCGGCGAGGAGCGCCCCGTCCGCCATGTCCCGCTGTGACCTGCACGTCCATTCGTACTTCAGCGGCAAGACGAACCACGTCAAGCTGCTGGAACCCATGGACTCCTACAACACCCCCGACCGGATCTACCGCACGGCCAAGCGGCGGGGAATGGACTTCGTCACCATCACCGACCACGATGCCATCGGGGGCTGTCTCGACTTCATGCGGCGGCACCCGGAGCGGAACGACTTCTTCATGTCCGAGGAAGTCTCCACGCGGATTCCCGAGTTCGACTACACGCTCCACGTGGGCGTCTACCGCCTCACGGCGGACGATCATGCCGCCATCCAGCCGCTGCGCCGTGACTGGTCGGCCCTGCTCCACTGGCTCGCGGCCCGCGGCCTGTTCTACACCTGGAACCACCCCTTCTACCATTTCCCCACCGGCTCGGCGGGCGTCCGGCTGCTGGAGCTGCTCCTGCCGCGGTTCCCCGCGTACGAGGGGATCAACGCCTGCCTGCCGCCGCGGGTGAACGACGCGTTCGCCGACGGCTGCCGCGCCCGCGCCGCCGGCGGCGCGGCGCCGCTCGTGGCCGGCTCCGACTCGCATTCCATGTGGCGCGTCGCCCACACCTGGACCGAGGCGCCCGGCGACTCCCTCGACGCCTACTTCGCCGCCCTGCGCGCCGGCGGCGGAACCGTCCACGGCAACACCGGGACTTTCTGGGGCGTGTTCACGGACGCCATGAGCGTCTACCTGGGCTACCTGCGGGATATCGCCGTCCGCAACGACGCCCACCGGGATTGGTCCGCCTGGAAGAAAATCCGCAATTCGTTCGGCTGGGCGGGCTGGCTGCCGGTGTTCACCGCGGGTTCGCTCGCTTACTCGCTCATCCAGTTCCGCCGGTTCAAGCGGCGGGCGCCCGCCTACCGGGCGCTCTGGGACGGGGTGGCGTCGCCGGCGGAGAGTGGGGCGGCTTCGGAGCTTGCACCGGAAGCCTGAGTGCCGACCGGGCGGGCGAAGCGGCGGCGCGGCCGAAAAAACGCTTGCCAATTTCAGGCACCTTCTTTATGATAAGCACCTTTGACGGCGTGGACAGGTAGTTCAGTGGGAGAACGCCCGCCTCACACGCGGGAGGCCGCCGGTTCAACCCCGGCCCTGTCCACCATCTTTTTTCCCCCCGCCGTCTTCCAGCCTGAACACCCGGCACGCGCTTCGAGTCCCCAGTCGTATCTGACTCTGTCTGCCCATCGCAGTCGGCCAATGCGTCCGCCGTGCTAAAATCGCACAAGGGATAATCGCTGCCGGGTGACGGCCCGGCTGGCACCCGTCCTGCAAGTAGCGATTCCGGAGAGGGACAGGCCGTGGCCGAAACGGTACCGCGTTCCGCCAGCCCGTGCACCGACAACCGGGGGTTCCACCGGCGGGACAAGCGCGCCACCATGCTCGACGAGGTGAGCCTGTCGCACCTGCTCCGGCAACCCGGCCCGTTTGTGCGGAATGGCTGGACCTACGGCGAGGCGCTGGGGCACTTCATTCTGGAACAGGAGCTGCTGCCGGCGGACCGGCCCGCCGTCGTGTTGGAGGTGGGCGGTGGGCTCGGCGACGTGGCCGCCGGGATCGTGCCGGTGCTGACGGGGGCGAGCCGCCTGGCCGAATACGCCATCCTGGACCTCTCGCCCGAGCTGCAAGCCGCCCAGCGGGAGCGACTGCGGGACACGCAGCCACCGGTGCGTCTCGTGTCTGGTGACGCCGAACGGCTGCACCGAACAATCACCGAAGCCGATTTCGTCTTGTCCAACGAGGTCATCGGTGATTTTCGGACCATCGACGGCGTGCCCCGCACGCGGGGCGGCCCGCCCACGGGGGAATTCCCGCAAGACGACTTCCGCCACCGGCGTTTTTGGGCGCTGGCCTGGGACCTCGTCGACCGGTACGGCCTCGACGTGCCGGACGAGGCGGAAGCACGGTCGTTCGCGGTGAACTGGGGGGCCATCCGGTTCGTGGAAGCCCTGTGGAAGGTGCTCCCGCCGGGAGGCGGCGCCTTCCTGGTGGAGAACGTCACCCCGTTCGCCCGGCCGTTGGAACTGCCGGACCACCGGGAATATTCCATCGGCGAACGGCATCTGGTGCAGGTGTCCGACCGGCTGGGCTTCGCGTGCAGCGTGGGCGATGCCGCCGATTTTCTTCACCCCGGCCGGATATTCACCATCGTCTCACCCCGTCACCTGGGGCTCTGGCTTGCCTCGCGGGTGATGTCGCCGGACGATCGTCGGGCCTGGGATCTGTTCAACGACCCGGCGGTGGATTGGCGTGGGCGGATTGCCCGCCTGCAGGAAGCTCTGGGCGGGGATCTGCGGATCGACACGGCCATGGCACCGGAGACGCTCGCCGGCTGCCTGCGAACGGTCGGACTGGACGTGGGCCTTCCTGGCACGAATGTCCTGGGTCGCCATTTCCGCTACTTCAGCCTCCACAAACCCATCGCTGCGTACACAGCGGCGGGCTCGTGAAGCCAAACCGGGCGGGTCCGTCGGCCGTCAGTCAATCCTTCGCGTCGCGCAGGGTGCCGAGTTTAACCTGTAGTGCCCGAAGGACCTCTTCCACCGCGGCCGGGCCCCCTTTCGCCGCCGCCCGCAGGGCGTCCTGGGCCAGGGCGGCGAGCAGCCGGGCCCGATGGGCGGCGGGATGGCGGCCTTCGGGATCGCGCGCCACCGCCTCGGCCAGGTCCCGTGCGGCCTCCTCCAGCCGACCCGCCTGGAGCAGGATCTCGCCGCGGTTGGTCCAGGCGGCGGGATCGCCGGGGGCCAGTTCCAGGCAGCGGGTGTAGTGGGCGACGGCGGCCGGCAGGTCGCCCGCCTGCTGGCGGATGGCGCCCAGCATGCCATGCACGTAAGGATTCTGGGGATCCAGCACCGCCAGGCCGGAGAAGATGTCCGCCGCTTGCCGCCAGCGCCCCTCAGTGTACAGGATATGGCCGGCATGGAGCAGCGCGGCGGTCTGCCGGGCGTCGAGTGACACCAGTTGGGCCGCCGTCAAATCACCGTTCAGCAGTTGGGTGACGACGTCCGGACGTTTTTTCTTGGGCATATCAGCCTCCTCGGTTGATTCCGATTTCAGAGTGGGCGGTTCCACGGCACGCCCAGGGACAGATACTTGCCCCGTGCCTCCATCATCAGTCCGCCGCGGACCAGTTCAGCCAGCACCTGACTCGCCGCCTCGGATGAATCCGGGTGGACACCGGCGGCGGTGGCGGCCGCCGCCACCGCGCGGAGCGGCCGGGCTTCGATGCAGGTTTCCCAAGCCACGGCGGCCAGGTCCTTCAACACGGTGCGGCGCGGCTCGCCGATCCGCCACAGACCGGCCAGCGGGCGGTTGTCCCACAGCTCCACCATCCCCGGGCCGCGGCGGAAGTGGAATTGGATCCGCCGGTCACGATAGGCCGTCCGCCAGTCCGCCACCAGGTCCTGCAACGGACCCGCCAGGTCGCGCCGGTCCGAGAGCCGTCCCGGCCAGTCCCACTCGAAGTGGAAGGCCAGTTCCGCCAGCCGGACCCGGTCGGGGGGGTAGACGTAACGGTACAGCGGCGTGGGCCGGACGTCCCGGATGCCCCAGCGCCCCGGATCCTGGAAGTAGGGGCTGAAGCGCTGCAGGAACACCCGGCCGGCCTTGAGAGGCGGCGGGAGATGGGTGAGCAGCCGCGCCGCGGCCAGCGTCTCGGGGTAGTATTCCGGCCGCTCCCCCGGGATACCGAACAGCAGGTGCCAGGTCACGGCGATATCCTGCTCGGCGCACCACTTGAGCAACTGGATGTTCTGCAGTGCGGAAGTCCCCTTGCCCATGAGGCGGAGCATGCCGTCGTGAACGCTCTCGATGCCCGCCTCGACGGCGCGGACGCCGGCGGCGCGGAGCTGCGCCACCTGGCGCCGGGTCAGGGTGGTCCGGATGTCGTAGAACAACCGGAAATCCAGACCGTCCGCCGCCAGGCGAGGCATCAGCTCCCGGAGCTGGCGGGGGTCCGGCACGTTGTCCACCGCCTCAAAATCCAGACAGTCGTGGCGGCGGGACTGGGCGCGCATCTCCCGCCGGAGCCGCCGCGACGGCTTGGCCCGGAACGGCATGGCCTGCCCGTTCTGGCTGCAGAACGTGCAGGGCGACTTTTCGCCCCACCAGCAGCCGCGGGCGCCTTCGTACAGAATCCGGGGCTGGATGCGGTCGCGCAGTCCCTGGCGCCGGAGTTCCTCGAAGAACTCGCCGTAGTCGGGGATGGGGGCCTGGTCCAGCGGGACCAGTGGGGGCGGTCCGGCGGCGAAATGGAGGCTCTGACCGTCGCGGCACGACACGCCGGGCAGGCCGCAGATCGGCTCGCCGCGGCGCAGGCGCCGGATCAGCTGCGGCAGGACCTCGTCCCCCTCGCCGTCGACGACGGCATCGAGCCACTCGAACGCCCGCAGGTTCTCCCGGCCCATGGGTCCGGCCAGGTTGGAACCGCCCATGACGATGCGGACGCCGGGCCAGCGGTCCTTGATCCGTTTGGCCAGCAGCAGGCTGGCCGCGTGCTGGACGAACACCGACGTGAATCCCACCACGTCGTAATCCCCCCACGGGATCTCGGAAAGACACGCGTCCAGAAACGGGGGCAGAATGTCCCGGACGATCGCCTCAGGGTCCATGGGCAACTGGTCGAGGATGGCCAGGATGTCGCGGCCTTCGGCCCGGGTGATCCGGGCGAGATCGTTGGCCAGCTCACCTGAACCGAACGCGCCGAACAGGTGTTGGGAGAACAGCCAGTCACCCAGCAGGGTGACGTTGGAGATGGACTCGTACAGCCCGGGGTGCATCCGTCCGGCCAGGCGGACGTTCAGGTGGTATGTGTCCGCGGCGATACCGTGCCGCCGCAGGGCGCGCTTCAGCACGCCCAACGCGATGGAGCCGCGGCGAGCCGAGGCCCACGGCATGCACACCAGGGCAACCCGGGGCATGGACGGGACGACCCGCTATTTGCCGCCGTCGAGGCGGTTGCCGTCAAGACTCTGCTTCAGGCCGCAGAGATCGCGCACTCCGGTCTCCAGGCGATCCAGGGTGCCGAGTTGCTCCCGGAGGCGACCCAGGGTGTCCAACCCTTCAGCCGACCGCATGTCCCGCAGTCCGGCCACGTCGCGCAGCGTGTCGTCGAGCCCGCTTAACAGCGATGGTAAACCGGTATCGCCGATCACTCCGGCTGGGGATGAGTCACCAGCATCTCCGGGCATGGCACGCCGGCCCACCTCGTCCAGTCCGCCCGGCAGGGTGCGGCGGCCCACTTCCTCCAGCCCGTCGGGAAGGGTGCGCCGACCCACCTCTTCCAGGCCGTCGGGCATGGCGCGTCGGCCCACCTCGTCCAGTCCGCCCGGCAGGGTGCGGCGGCCCACTTCCTCCAGCCCGTCGGGAAGGGTGCGCCGGCCCACCTCTTCCAGGCCGTCGGGCATGGCGCGCCGGCCCACCTCGTCCAGTCCGCCCGGCAGGGTGCGGCGCCCCACTTCCTCCAGCCCGTCGGGCAGGGTGCGCCGACCCACCTCTTCCAGGCCGTCGGGCATGGCGCGCCGGCCCACCTCGTCCAGTCCGCCCGGCAGGGTGCGGCGGCCCACTTCCTCCAGCCCGTCGGGAAGGGTGCGCCGACCCACCTCTTCCAAGCCGTCGGGCATGGCGCGCCGGCCCACCTCGTCCAGTCCGCCCGGCAGGGTGCGGCGGCCCACTTCCTCCAACCCGTCGGGAAGGGTGCGCCGGCCCACCTCTTCCAGGCCGTCGGGCATGGCGCGCCGGCCCACCTCGTCCAGTCCGCCCGGCAGGGTGCGGCGGCCCACCGCATCCCCCCCGGACAGGTCGCCGGCGCCGGGTGTCACCAGGGATAGCCCGCCCAGCAGCGGATTGAGCAACCCGTCCTGGCCGATGAGGCGATTCAGCAGTCCGCCGTCGAACACGCCGCCCAGCGATTGGGCCAGCCCGGCCATCGGATCGAATCCCGGATCGGCCAGGATGTCCCGCACGGCGCCCAAGTGGGGTGATGTACCGGCCACGGCGCTGAGAAAATTGGCCGGCGACGGGAACTCGGCTGCGCCGGCCAACGTCGCCAGACCTGCCGGCGGGACCAGTCCCGGCGGCGCGAAACTCTGGATGACCTGATCCAGCGGGATCGAAGCGGTCTGGGCCAGCGTGGCCGAGACGCCCTGGGCGACCGAGTCCAGGCCGGACGCCAGCGCCTCGAAATTCGACAGCTGCATGAAACCGGACAGGGGACCGATTGACATGGTACGCCTCCTCGCGAACGATGGGCTGCCAGATGATTATCGATGATACGCCAGAAAAGTTGCCAACGGGAAGGAATTGTACCGAAACGTGCGGTGAGCCTTCCGCTCTCGGGCGAGGACCGAAAAATATGCCGCGCCGGTTTGTGACCGGTGCGGCCGCATGGATAGATGCGCGGCTGTGGTCCGTTGCGTCAGCGCTTGGCGCACTCCAGCATGTAGGCGACCGCATCGAGATCCACGGCGCCGGTTATCTCCTCCACCGAACGCGTGAGGTCGGGACGGTGGCTCATGATGGCGTCCTTGATCATGAAGGTCCGGTATTCCAGCCCCTTGGCGTCGAAGTAGGTGTAGAGCACGCAACCCACGGCGCTCAGGCCGCAGAGGAACACCGTGTCCGCGCCCTGGTCGCGCAGGATTTTCTCCAGATCGGTCTTCTTGAACGCGCTGGGATAGTTCTTGATCACCTTCAGATCGCCCGCCTGGACGGGGACAGTCTTCGGAAACTCGAACGGCTCGGACCCCGGCGGCGGGCCCTGCTTGGGATCGGTGTGGTAGACGTAAATGATGGGATAACCATTCTTCCGGAACAGGTCGATGGCGGCATTGATCATGAACATCCCGATGCCCCGGTGCTGTTCGGGGACATAGCCGAGGTAGGCGTTCTGGATGTCGATGACCAGCAGAGCCGGCTTCCCCTTGGCCGGTTCCGCCGGCGCCTCGCCGTCGGCCAGGACCGGCGCCAGCAGCGCCAGGGCCAGCAGCGCGAACATCAGAGGTCGTTTCATGGTGTCCTCCCGATTGGGTGTCGATTGTGGCAGATGGATTCCGTCGTCTGGCCTGAGCATACGGATTCGACGCCGGCCGGGTTTCGACCACCGTCATGGGGTTGCCGTGAGCAGTTGCGCCGGCTGGTGCGGCTCGCGTACAATTCGGAAGCGACGACCGCACAGAGGGGTGCTGGTTGTGGGACGTCGCCGCGGAGGTGAGAGATGACGGACGCCAATGTCCCGGGACGGGACGCCCGCTGGATCGACATCAGCCGGCCGCTGGGACCCGCCACCCGGGTGTGGCCGGGTGACCGCGCGGTGGAGGTCGAGACGAAGCGGAACTCCGTCGGCGACATCACCTGGCGCGTGTCCCGCCTGGCTCTGTCGGTGCACGCCGGCACCCATCTGGACGCACCGGGGCACATGCTGACCGGCGCACCGGGCATCGGGAGCTTTCCGCCGGCGCTCGGCTGCGGTCCCGTCCGGGTGGTGGACACCGCCGGGGCCGCCGTGGACGAGGCGGCCGCCCGGCGGTCGCTGGGGGCCGAGCGGGTGCTTTTCAAAACGGGCACGTCACCGGCAGGGCGCGAGTTCGAGGGCCCCTTCGCCTTCATCACCGCGGCCGCGGCGCGTATTCTGGCTGACGGCGGTGTCCGTCTCGTGGGCATCGACACGCCGTCGGTGGACGCCTTCGGCGATGAGACGGCGCCCGCCCACCGGATTCTGTTCGGTGCCGGGATCTATCTCCTGGAGAACCTCGACCTCACCGCGGCGCCGCCGGGCGAGTACCGGCTCTGGGTCGCGCCGCTCCCCTTGGGCGACCTCGATGCCTCCCCGGTGCGCCCGTGGCTCCTGGCCGAGCCGTAGACCGCGCTCAGTGAACAGTGATCAGTGAACAGTGAGCAGTGAGAAATGAGGAGACAGGAGACAGGAGATCGGAGTTCCTGGTTTCTTCGTGCTCGTAATTCGTAATCGTGATCGTAATCGTGATCGTAATCGTAATCGTGCTCGTAATCGCAACCCGGCAGAGCCGGAACCAGAGGGGTATGATCGTTCACTCCAGCTCCCTGTCGCAATGCCGAATCTCAGGTAAGCCCTTCCAGTTGCAAAGATAATAGCCAGGCGCAACCCCGCGAATGCGGGGCAGCGCCTGGGAAGCGGAATCTAAAAATTGTGGCGCGCCCCTGGACAGGGGCGCGGAGAATCGCGGACCGAATCTTCGGAAAAATTCCCTCCTGCCGAACGCGCCCGGATTCAATTGGCCGGACGGATATTAGGCGTTTTCGGTGAGTGCCTCTCAGGTCCCAGCCGTCCGGTGGTACATGGAAAATTTGGCGGTACACCACCAGCGGGTATCGGCGCGAGAGGAGTTGGTTCAGTGGCTCCGCCTGCACCACGTCGCGGTCGATGAACGATATCTGCTGTGATCATCTCCGCGCCCCTTATCAGGGGCGCGCGATGTCAAAAGAAATCGATTTTCCAGGCGCTGCCCCGCATTCGCGGGGCTGCGCCTGGCTATTCTCGTTGTGAAAGCGTGGATCGTGCCGGTCGATGATGAAACGGGCGAGCGGGGGAGAGGAACCGGTGAAATGATCCAGCCAAATAATGGCAGAACTTCGGGAGTGACTGAGTAATCGTACTTGTGCTCGTAACAATACAGCAGTCCGTCACGAGGCGATATTCCGCTCTCAGGGCTGTTTCAGGGCTTCCTTGGCTTGTTGGCGTTGACCTGTCCGCTCCTGCACCAGCTTGAAGGCGAGATAGTATTTGTAGATGTTGCTGACGTAGGTCACCGTCTCGCGGCCCACCCGCTTGGCGACGATGATCTCGACGTTGTGGAACCACTTGTTGGGATCGAGTCCGGCGGCCGCCGCCTCCCTCTGCAGCCGGGCGATCCGGTTGGGGCCGGCGTTGTAGCACGCGAACGCGAACAATCCTTTGTTGACCTGATCCATGGGCGCATCCTTGAAATACTCGTCCATCATGAACCGCATGTACTTGACGCCGGCGTGGATGTTGCGGTCTACCTTCTCGATATCGGGGATGTTCACTTCCCGGGACCGGGCGGTGGTGGGCATAACCTGCATGACCCCGATGGCGCCGACGGGACTGCGCACCCCTTGGTCCAGCCCCGACTCCTGGTACGCCTGGGCGGCGATCATCAGCCAGTCGAAATCGTATTGGCCCGCGTATTTCTGGAACAGCGCGACGAGGGCTTTGAACTTCTTCACCTCCCGCTCGTTGGTGGAGTTCTTGATCCAGCGGGTGTCCTTCAGGTAACGCTGCAGGAGGGTGTTGGCGAACAGGGTGCCCATCTTGTGGGACTTGACGAAGGCGTTGACTTCCTTGGCCAGCCCGGGGCTCCCCTTGCGGAACGCCGCCGCGATGTCGCCGCCGGTGTTCACCGTCAGGTCTTCGTTCAGCCGGATATCTGGATAGATTTGGGCCCAGAATGTCGCCAGGTGATTGTCCACAACCGTGGCCGGCAGGAGCCCGGCGTTGACCATCTCGAGGATGTCCTCGTCTTCCAACTGCTCGTCGGCCGCCCGGAGCATGAGTTCAGGCTGCCTGGCTTTGCGCCGTTCGGCATTGACCGCCTGCAGGTGCTCCCAGTAACTGCTGGACGCCCGCACCCAGACTTCCCGGCTGGCGAGATCGTCGAGGCTCCGGACGTTCGATCCGGCCGGGCCGGTGACCACGACCTCCTGAACGCCGGTCATGGCCGGATCGGAAAAATCCACCAGCTTCTGCCGTTCCGGGGTGACAGTCAGGTTGCCCAGGGCCAGGTCGCCGCGGCCCTCGATCAGGTACTGGAACAATTGGTCGCGGCGAACCGGGATGGCCACCACGTGGACCTTGAGCGCCCGGGTGCGGAGCTTCTGGTTGAGGACCTTCTCGAATTCCCGGAGCATCTCCGCGGCTATCCCGCGCTGGTCGCCCCGGTCGATGAAGAAATACGTTTTGCTGTAAGGAACCAGCGCCCGGATGTACCGGCGCTTGACCATGCCGTCCAGGTCGCCGGTCCATGGCCGCATGATGGGGGCGATGGCGGGATCCTCAAAGTCGGGCGCGGGGGCTTCGGCGGCGGGAGCCGCAGTCTCGGTCGCCGGTGCCGCCGGCGGCTGTTCACCGGGCCCCGCCGGCGACCCGCCGCATCCGAAAACCAGCAACATCACGAGGGCAGCGGTGCAGGCGCTCTGAAGGAGGATGGCCGGCGTCCTCCGATTGTCATTTTTTCGAGTGGGATGATAATCTGCCATGACGTGTACCTCGATTGAACGTGGTTGCCCGGCGCTCCCGTTTGAAAAGGCGAGCTGAAAATGGCGCCCGCATTATACTGCAACCACTTCCGGCGAAACAGGGGATCCGCCAGCCTCAGATCTTGGCCATCTTGATAAGGAAGGGACGAATCAAATTCCCGGTTTCGGATATTTCAAATCCTCCGATTCACCCATTCACCGATTCACCGATTCACCCATTCACCCATTCACCCATTCACCATCCCCCTCATTCCCGGTTATTCGTATACTTCGTGATGATCGCCTCCCGCAGCTGCCGGAACATCGGCGGAATCTCGTCCTGCAGTCCGACACAGTAGCGGGTCAGAAAATCCCGGGCCGCCGCCGGATTCTGGCCGTGGAGCCGCACCGCCTCATCCTCCACTTCGGCCTGCCGGGCGAACATGCGCTCCTCCCAGGGATCGCGCACGGCGCGGACGTCCTCGATGGCATTCTGGAACCGGAGTCCCGCCAAGTTGTCCACGAAGTCGATGGCCCAGCGGGCCGATTCCTCGGAGAATCGCTCGGGGTCATAGAGTTGGTAGCAGGCGGCGGTTTCGGTCACGCCGGCGTAGAAGGGGACGTAGGGGCTGAAGTAGGGATTGTCCAGGTAGACCCAGTAGACACCGCCCACCGGGTCGGGGAGCCAGCTCCGCAGCTGGCAGACCATGCCGTAGTGGCCGCGATGGCGCGCCACGGGGCGGCGGTTCGTCAGCTTCAACAACATCCGCAGATCCTTTCCCGGGAACGGGGTGGCCAGCGGGCTTTTGACGTAGCCGCCCTTGCCGTCGGGCACCAGCCAGTTCGGGTCGGCGGTGAGGTCGTAGATGGTCCCCTCGAACACGGAGCGCTGGAACGCGATGACGTCGCGCACCGACACGGGCCGCTCCGGCCGGATGGAGAACGGGTAGATGGACAGGGGCTCCACGTACTGGTAGTACGGGTTGATCCCCTTGAGTGGATCGTCGGAGAGTTTCCGGTCGGGCCACTCGCGATACGCCGGGGCGAAGGTGGCGTGGAAGAGCCAGAAGCGGCTGGTGGCGAACTCCTGGGGAAGCGGCGCATAGATTTCCTGCCAGATGAACGGTTGTCCGGCGGCCGGATCGTACCAGCCGCGGTCGATAGCCGCCTGCTGCCAGTTGGCCGAGACCATGCAGTTTTTGGCATCTTCGGGATGGAGCTCCTTGAGAATGCTCCAGTTGGGGATCATGGTGGCGTGGTCGTCGGGGAGCCGCCGCGCGGCCCAGATGGCCCCGGGGGCGCCGCTTGCACGCTTCCAGTCAGGGCCCACACCGAACACCTCCATCACCCACGCCTCGTTGGGGTCGCCGATGCAAAGGGTCTCGGAGCCGTCGCCACTGGAGCATAAAAAGCCGTAGGTGGTGACCAACTCGCCGATGAGGCGCACCGCCTCACGGGCGGCGCGACAGCGCTGCAGGGCGAAAATTTGCGCCTGCTCGATGGTCATGATCTGCTCGCACTTCCCCTTTTCGTTGGCCAGCTCCGGCCGCTGGTTGGTGGTGCTCTCGGCGATGCCCAGCTGGTGTTCATTCATGTGGGAATAGGCGGAACGAAAGTAGGCGTAGGTCCTCTCCACCTGTGGGATGTAGCCGAGAATCTCCGCGGGCGCCTCCAGGGGCTGGGTTGGATCCTGCAATCCCCAGTAGACCGGGGCCTTCTCGCCGGGAGCGAAGGTCTGGGCCGGCACCACGCGGATGCGCGAGTCGGGACCGCAGTCGGTGTGCGACACGATCACGGAACCGTCGGCGGAGGCCTTCTTGCCCACGCCGATGATGGTGCAGCCCAGGGCGGCGGACGTGCCGGCGGCCAGGACGATCAGAACCAGGATAGCGACACGGTGCTTCATGGAGTGGATTCTCCTTCCGGGAATGCGAGTCCGAAGCGATAGGGTACACAAAGACGGGCGGGAGGCCAAAGAAAAAGAAGATCGGTGAATGGGTGAATTGGTGAATCGGTGGCGGAGGTTTTGATGAGCTGTCACCGGGTACGGTTTGTGTGTGGACATGCACTGGGGAGCAAATTGATCCTGTCAGACGGATTCCCCCTTGACTTGGGCGGTGGTCGAGATAGGCTATGTTCATTCCGACGGCCGGAGAACGGGATGAGCGCTTCGCCGGGGCGGACCGCGCTGTTGGCCGGTATCGTTGTGTTGAGCCTTGCGGCGTGCGGGACCGGGTACCGCAACGTGCGCGAGTACCCGGTGGCCGACGGGCCGTGCCGGGCACTGGCAGTGGTAGCTTGTGAGGAGGGAGACGTGCTGGGTTGGGTGGACGCGGCGGAAAACCTCCGCCTCGTGCGGGCGGAGACGGACGTGCTGGCGCAGATCCAGTCCGTGGCCATCGCTCCCGACGGCGCCCGCGCGGCGATCGTGTCGGTGGGGGAAGGACACCCGGTCGTGACCGTCTATCGGGTGGCCGATCTCGTGACCGGCGGCGGCCGGGCGGGGGAGCGGCTGCCGGCGGAGAAGACCGTCGATCCCTACCCGCTCGCCATCGAGGACGTGCGGTGGATCGAATCCGACACCATCGAATTCTGCTCGGCCATCGATTTCATCCGCTTCGACCGGGAATCGCGCCGCGGCGGATATGATGAGTCCAGAAGCGAACCTCCAATGCGCACCTGGCGCTGGCGCCTCCGCGATGACGCCTTCACCCCCGCCCCTTAAACTGCTTCATCTCCTTTCCCGATTCACCGATTCACCAATTCACCCGTTCACCCACTCACCTATTCCTCAATCCTCTTCCCCACCAACTCCAGAAACGCCGTGGCGGCGTGGCTGAGCTGCCGGCGGGCCGGGTAGACCAGCCGGATCTGGCGCTCCACGTCGAGCTCCTTGACCCGGATCGCCCGGAGCGTCTCCTGCTGCAGCTCCTGCTCCACGCACATCCGCGGCAGGAAGGCGACGCCCTCATCGCGCTGCACCAGGATCTTGATGGTCTCGATGGTGGGCATCTCCAGGTCCATGTGCAGGGGCACCCGGTGGCGCTGGAAGGTCTGCAGGACCAGCTCCCGGTAGGGGGAGTGGACGTTGTGGGCGATGAACGTCTCCATGCCCAGCTCGGCGATGGGGATGGACTTGCGCCGGGCGAAGCGGTGGCGGGGCGAGACGACGAAGGCGAGGTGATCGGTGAACAGGGGCGCTGACTGGAGCTGGTCGTCGGCGGGGGAGTAGCTGATGACGCCGAGCTCCAGGTCGCCGTCGACGATCTGGGTGGGAATCTTGCTGGACAGGCATCGCCGCACCTGGACCTTCACCCGGGGGTACAGCCGCCGATATTGCATGATGTGGCCGATCAGGTACAGGGTGGTGGACTCGTTGGCCCCGATGCTCAGCCGCCCGGCCCGGACGTCATGGAGCTCGGCCAAGGCGGTTTCCAGTTCGTGCTCCATATTCTCGAACCGGTTGGCGTACTCCAGCACCATCCGGCCGGCGTCGGTGAGCACCGGCTCCTTGCCGGTCCGGTCGATGAGCTTTTCGCCGAGCTCGCCCTCGAGGCGCTGGATGGCCAACGACACCGCCGGCTGGGTGCGCAGGGTCTTTTCCGCCGCGCGCGAGAAGCTGCGCTCCCGGGCCACGGCCATGAAAATTTTCATTGTGTGCAGGTCCATGATTCAGGGCTCCTGGTTGCAATGTATAAACGATATTTATTAAAATATAGTATTCAATAAATCAAGTATATTTTTTCATCGATCAAAGATCCCGGACGGTTTCTTTGGCAATATGACCGAGTATGGGGGATCGCTGACCCGATTATCCAATGAAAAGAACGCATGAAGTCATTGATAAAGTTTGAAATTATGACTATCCGTGTGCATGGGTATCACGATGGTTTATGTAATAAAAATATTCTATATATAATAATATAATTATAAATTTGACATATATTCAGCCTCCTGTCACCATCGGCGGAAATTCTGCAACCGGTGGTCTGCCCCGAGTCGATGCCGCCGGTGCCGGGAGGCGACATGTGCGAACGAATCACGGTTTTTGACACGACGCTGCGCGACGGTGAACAGGCGCCGGGCTGCAGCATGTTCACGGAGGAAAAACTGCGGATGGCGCGCCAGCTCGTGGAACTGGGCGTGGATATCCTGGAGGCGGGCTTCCCCATCGCCTCCGACGGCGACTTCGAGGCGGTGGCCGCAATCTGCCGCGAGTTGCCCGACGCCCGGGTGGCCGCGCTGGCCCGGGCGTGTCCGCGGGACATCGAGCGGGCGGCCCGGGCGCTGGAGGCGTCGCGCCGGCCCCGCATCCACACGTTCATCGCCACGAGCGACATCCACCTGGTGTACAAGCTCCGCAAAACCCGGGAACAGGCCCTGGCGGAGGCGGCCGCCGCCGTGGAACAGGCGCACCGCTACGCCGATGACGTGGAGTTCTCCGCCGAGGACGCCGCCCGGTCGGATCCCGACTTCCTCGAACAGGTGTGCCGCACGGTGGTCGCCGCCGGAGCCACCACCGTCAATCTGCCGGACACGGTGGGTCATTGCCTGCCCGAGGAGTACGCCGCACTCATCGGCCGCATGGTCCGCGCCATCGACGGTCAAGCCACGGTGAGCGTGCACTGCCACAACGACCTGGGGCTGGCGGTGGCCAACTCCCTCGCCGCGGTCCGCGCCGGCGCCCGGCAGGTGGAGTGCACCGTCAACGGGATCGGCGAACGGGCGGGCAACTGCTCCCTGGAGGAGGTGGTGATGATCCTGAAGGCGCGCCAGGACGCACTGCCGTTTGACACCGGGGTGGTGACCCGGCAACTCTACCCGTCCAGCCGACTGCTGACCGAGTTGATCACCTTCGGGCCGCAGCCCAACAAGGCCATCGTCGGCGCCAACGCCTTCGCCCACGAGGCCGGCATCCATCAGGATGGCTGGTTCAAGGAGCGCACCACGTACGAGATCATCGATCCGGCGGAGGTGGGCGTGCCCGAGAGCCGGATCGTGCTGGGCAAGCACAGCGGCCGTCACTCGCTGGACCGCCGCTGCGAGGATCTCGGCTTCGACCTCACCCACGATCAGCTGGATGTCGTGTATCGCGCGTTCACCCAGGCGGCCGACCGGAAGAAGGGGCTGACCGATGACGAAATCGCCCAGTTGGTCCGGAATGTCCTGTTCGGGCGCTGGAAATACGCGCCGGCTCCGGAAGCAGCGGAACCGGACGACTGGACCCTGGCGCCCTCCTTTTACCTGTGAGGCGGACGTGGATCTGAACGTGCTCGTCCTGCCCGGCGACGGCATCGGACCGGAAGTCACCCGCGAGGCGGTCAAGGTGCTGGAGACGGTGGCCGCGCTTGCCGGCCACCGTCTGGACACAGCGGAGGGGCTGATCGGCGGCGCGGCCCTTGCGGCCACCGGCGAGCCGCTGCCGCCGGAAACCCGCGCCCGCGCCGGGACCGCCGGGGCAGTGCTGCTCGGCGCCGTGGGGTCGCCCGAGTTTGATTCCCTGCCGCCGGACCGACGTCCCGAACGTGGCCTCCTGGACCTGCGGCAGGCAATGGGCGTCTATGCCAACCTGCGGCCCGTGCGGGCCTGGGCGCCGCTGGCCGGCGCATCGCCCCTGAAGGACGGGGTGGTGACCGGCACGGATCTGCTCATCGTGCGGGAGCTCACGGGCGGCCTCTACTACGGGCGGCCCCGCGGACTTTTCGGCGACGGCCCGACGGCCGAGGCGGTGAATACCATGCAGTACAGCTACGGGGAAGTGGAGCGGGTGGCCCGGATCGCATTCGCGGGAGCCCGGCGCCGGCGCGGCCGGATCACCAGCGTCGACAAGTCCAACGTCCTGGAATGCTCCCGGCTCTGGCGCCGGGTGGTGGAGGACGTGGCAGTGGATTTTCCGGATGTCGGGCTGGAGCACATGCTGGTGGACACCTGCGCCATGCAGCTCATCCTCAACCCCGGCCGATTCGACGTGTTGCTCACGGAGAACATGTTCGGTGACATCCTCAGCGACGAGGCGGCCGTGCTGGCCGGATCCATCGGTCTTCTGGCGTCGGCCTCGTTGGGCGACATCAGTCCGGGCGGCGGCCGGGCCGGGCTCTTCGAACCGGTTCACGGTTCGGCGCCGGACCTGGCGGGGCGGGGCGCGGCCAATCCGCTCGGCGCCATCGGTTCGGTGGCGGCGCTGCTGCGGTTCAGCTTCGGCCTGGGGCGCGAGGCGGACGCAGTGGAGCGGGCGATCGGCGCGGTGATCGCCGCCGGCGTCCTGACCGCCGACCTGCGGCCGGACCGGCCGGCGGGGACGGCCGCGGTGGGCGACGCCGTCTGCGCCGCCCTGCGGAGGGCGGCATGAGCGTGCCGCGCACCCTGTACCGGAAGATCTGGGACACCCACGTGGTGGTCCAGCCGCCCGAAGCGCCGGCCATCCTGTACATCGATCGCCACTACGTCCACGAGGTGACGTCGCCGCAGGCGTTCGCCGGGCTCCGCCGCCGGGGTCTCGGGATGCGGCGGCCGGACCGGACGGTGGCGACCGCCGACCACAGCGTGCCCACCGGCCCCCTGGACGGTCCGACGGACCCGCAGGCGGCCGCCCAGGTGGCGGCGCTGGAGACCAACTGCCGGCGTCATGGCATCACCTGCTTCGGTCCGGGGCACCCGCGCCAGGGTATCGTGCACGTCATCGGTCCGGAGCTCGGGTTGACTCTGCCGGGGATGACCGTCGTGTGCGGCGACAGCCACACCGCCACCCACGGCGCGTTCGGCGCGCTGGCCTTCGGTATCGGCACGTCGGAAGTGGAGCAGGTCCTGGCCACCCAGTGCCTGCTCCAGAGGCCCTCGAAGACGTGCCGCGTGATGATCGCCGGCCGGCGGCGATGCGGGGTGACCGCCAAGGACCTGGTGCTGGCGCTCGTCGCGGCGCTCGGCACGGGAGGCGGGACCGGGTACGTGCTCGAGTATGCCGGGGCGGCGGTGCGGGCGTTGTCCATGGAGGAGCGGATGACGGTGTGCAACATGTCCATCGAGGCGGGCGCCCGCGCCGGCCTCGTCGCGCCCGACGACAGCACGTTCCAATACCTGTGCGGTCGGCCGCACGCGCCGCAAGGCAAGGCGTGGGAAGCCGCGGTAGCTGCCTGGCGGCGCCTGCCGTCGGATCCGGAAGCGGTCTACGATCGCACGGTCTCTCTCGATGCGGACGTGGTGGAACCCATGATCACCTTCGGCACCACCCCGGCCATGGGCATGCCCATCACCGGAACCATTCCCGATCCGGACGGGGTGAGCGATGCGGACATCCGGCGGAGTTTGAAGAAGGCGCTGGATTACATGGGCCTGCCGGCGGGACGGCCGCTGCTGGGCCACCCGGTGGACGCGGTGTTCATCGGGAGCTGCACCAACGGCCGGTTCGAAGACCTCGCCGCCGCGGCCGCGGTCTTCCGCGGCCGCCGCGTGGCGTCCGGCGTGCGGGCGCTGGTGGTGCCCGGCTCCCGCGCCGTGAAGCGGGCGGCCGAGGCAGCGGGCCTGGACCGGGTGTTCCGGGCGGCCGGGGCGGAGTGGCGCGAGCCGGGCTGCTCCATGTGCTTGGCCATGAACGGCGACCGGGTGCCGCCGGGCGCCTGGTGCGTCTCGACGAGCAACCGCAACTTTGAGGGCCGGCAGGGGAGCGGCAGCCGCACCCTGCTGGCCGGTCCGCCGGCGGCCGCCGCGGCCGCGGTCACGGGAGTGGTGACGGATCCGCGGATTTTCCTGGAGGCGTGAGATGGACGATCCCGTTCGAGCGATGGCCCGGTCTGTGTTTCCGTCGCCGCTGGCCAGCCGTTATCTGGTCCTGCCGGTGGATCACGTGGACACCGACCAGATCATGCCGGCCCGCTTCCTCACCGCCGTCGGCAAGGACGGCTTCGGGACGTGCCTGTTTCACGACTGGCGGTACAACGCCGCGGGTGATCCGCGGGCCGATTGCGTCCTCAACCGGCCCGATGCCGCCGGCGCCGTCATCCTGGTGTCGGGCGAGAACTTCGGCTGCGGCAGCTCGCGGGAGCACGCGGCGTGGGCCCTGGTTCAGTTCGGATTCCGGGCGGTGATCTGTCCGTCGTTCGCCGACATCTTTCGGCAGAACGCCCTCCAGAATGGACTGCTGCCAGTCGTCGTTCCCGGTGACTTCCACCACCGCCTGGTGGAGTGGGCGAGAAACGATCCGGAAGCGCGCCTCACCGTCGACCTGACGGCCCGGACGGTGATCGCGCCCGATGGCCAGGTGATGAGCTTTTCCCTGGACTCGTTCAATCAGATCCGGCTTCTGGAGGGGATCGACGAAATCCAATTCATCCTCCGTCACGGGGCGGAGATCGAGGCGTTCGAAAACGGCGAGCCGGGGTGCGGGGTGCCGGTGGTTTATCCGCCCGATCCAATGTCCGTTTTTTGACGCGGCGACTCCAACCGCCGGCGGGAATCCTATGGTTTCGACTGCCGGGAGTCGGGAACGAAGATGAGGGATTCGGAATTCAGACAGTAACGAAGTCCCGTGGGCGCCGGGCCGTCGTCGAAGACGTGGCCGAGATGGGCGCCGCAGCGGGCGCACAGGATCTCCTCGCGGAGCATGCCCCAGCTGATATCGGTTTCGGTTCGGATGTTCTCGGCCGCCACCGGCCGGAAAAAGCTGGGCCAGCCGGTGCCGGAGTCAAACTTGGCCCGGGCGTCGAACAGCGGCAGGGCGCAGCCGACGCAGTCGTAGCGGCCCGGCTGCTTGTGATCATGGAAGCGCCCGCAGAACGCCCGCTCGGTTCCCTTGCCGCGGGTGATTCGGTACTGCTCGGGTGTGAGCTGCCGCCGCCACTCGTCGTCGCTCTTGACCACCCGCGGCACCGTCACCGGTTCCGTGAGCCGTCCGTCGTCACCCATGAGCCGAACCGTAACGGTTGAGTCCGCCATGTTTTCCTCCGATGTCCCGCGGCCGGTGCGTTCGAGCGCCGCTTCGGCCCAGCCGGGACGCGCAACGGCGATGAACAACACCCAGCTCAATGCTGCGGCGGTCGCCGCGGACACCATCAGCCAGATACGCCCCGGACCCGTCATGACCGCCTCCCGGTCGAAGTCGTTACTGTTGCGCCTGTGAATTTCACCGTCTGCGCGGCGGTGGAATCGTTTTCTAAGATGCGCAGTAGATGAGAGGGGTGCGCCGCGGCCGGGGCAGGGTGCGAGTTTTTCCGGTGGTATCAATCCGGATTCAGCGTGTTCTTTCGCTGCGCCAGATAGGTTCGAACGGGGAAGGACCGGGTGCGGGCTCGGTCCATGAACATGGTGAACGCCACCTGGTCCAGCGGGACAAGTCCGGCCGGGGTGAGCCAGCCGATGATTTGTCGCTCGCTGTGGCGGTACATGGTGACGGGCCGACCGGTGTGGGTAAGCGCCGCCTCGACCACCCATGATGTGTGGTCACAGCCGGCCCGGTCGCCGACCACGAACACGAAGCATCCGCCCGGACGCAGGATCCGGCCGACTTCCCGGAACACCGGCCCCAGCCTCCGGAAAAACTGGAAAACCCCCACGCAGACGACACCGTGCATGCTCCGGGCGGGGTAGGGGTAGGGCATGTGGCGCAGATCGTGACGGATCAGGTGGGTGAACCCTTTGCGGCGGCATGCGGTCAGCATGGTCGGATCAAGGTCCAGGCCGTGGACCACCAGGCCGGCCTTGTGGAACAGCATCGCCGCCAGCCCGGTGCCGATGCCGATCTCCAGGACCGCCTGGCCCGGCACGAGGTACGAATGCATCAGGGCGAAGGCGATCTCGGGCCCGAGCCAGCCGGTGGCCTCGGCCTCGGCATCGTAGGCGGCCTGGTTGACGGAGTGGACGGGCGGGTGACGGTTGACCCGGGACATGGTGATCCGATTCCTCAATGATACTGAATGGTCGTTTCATTATACGCAAACCCGAGTCGTCCGGCTGACGACTTGAGTTGCGGGAAAATGCTGGGAGCGCAGTTCCCGCCTCATTGGCGACATCCTGTCTGTGGTATGCTTGGAAAGGCAATCCTTTCGATCCTTATCATGAAGAGGTGTTTCATGCGCCTGATTTCCGCAACCGTGTTTCTCGTTGTCGCTCTGGGGTTGGCCGCCTGCACGCCGGCTCCGGCGCCACCTGCCGCGGAAGAAAAAGCGACGGCTGACGATCCATTTTCCGATGTCGCTCCGGACCAGGTTCGGATCGAGGCCCGCTATGTCTCGGCGACCGGCGAGCGCCTGGTCGCGGTGTTCGACAACGCCGCCGACACGGTGACCGTCACCCTACCCGACGGCCGCACCGTGACTCTGCCCCGCGCCGTCTCCGGCTCGGGCGCCCGCTACAGCGATGGCACCGACACGTTCTGGGACCATCATGGCGAGGGAACCTTCACCACGGGCGAAACAACCGTCTTTCAAGGCAAAGCCGAGGAGGACGACTGAGCGGCCCGGGGATGCTCCAGGGCGGGACGCGGTGGCGCCTGATGCTTTTCGGGTGGCTGGGTGCTTGCGTTGCCGCATCGATGGGAGCGGCCGGGCATTCGGCGGCGGAACAGGAGGCGGCCGGATTGAGTGCAGAAACGAATTTCCGGGCGCTGTGCAGCGAGGATCTCGCGCAACCCCTGCAACAGGCGTTCGCGCGGGCCGTGGCTGCCGGTGCCCGACTATTCAACCTGACCATCGCGCCCGGGAAATATCGGGCGTTCGCCCTGTCGCTGCGGGATGACCGCGGCCCCGATGGAATGGAGCTGGTGGTGGCCGGTGAGGGCGACGCGCCGGTCGTCCTCGACGGCATCGCGCTGCAGCTGGCGGCGGACCGGGTCACCGTCCGCAATCTGGTGCTGCAGGGGAATCGCCGTCCCGCCGCCACCCTGGACGTCCGGGTGGCGACCGAATTCACGAGCGACCGCCTGGCGCTCATCGACAACGAATGCCAGGATCCCACCGGTACCGCGCCGCTGGTCCTTATCACCGCGTCCGGACCCCGCGATTCCGCTGCCCGGGCGACCCTGCGGCACACCTGGCTGCTTGGCAACCGCGTCGAGGGGCGGGCCCCGCTGCTGGCCACGCCGCGGACGGGACGCGCCAACCTGGCGGAGCTCCGGCTGGAGGGGTGCGTGTTCTCAGGCAACGCGGCTGCCCATGCCCTGGAACCCTGGTTCACCCGCCAGACCACGGTCGCGAACTGCCTGCTCGCCGAGCACCGTTTGGCCGGTGCGTGGTTGCGTCTGGTCAGTCCGCTGGCGCGGGTCCGTCTCGAGGGCGGCATCGTCACCAACGCCAGTGCACTGGTATGCTATGAAACCGGACCCGACGTCACCCGAACCGATTTCCCGGTTGTGGAAGCGCGAGGCGTGACGCTGCATCTGCCGGCCGCGCCCGATCCAGCCGTGGTGCACGGCCAGAACGTCACACTGGCGCCGCCGCTGGAGCGACTGCCCGATCCTGGTGTGCTGGCGGACCGGGCCCGTCGGGGGCAACCACCCGATTTGGCAAACTGTTTGCGGTTTGTCCGGGACTGATGAATCGGGTAGACGGATGGATCGTCGATATTGCGGATGATCACCAAGGAGAAATAGATGATCAGCCATCATGCTCGTACCGGCGGCATCAACACGCGTCGATCGGCCCTCTATCTGTGTTTGTCTGGCTTGCTCGCTATGACAATATTATCTTCTCCGGTAACTGCTTATACAGTCACTTTTCTCGTGTCTGGACCCGGGCAGCTGCAGGGGGATACTGTACAGACGGTGCCGCCGGGCGGCGATTGTACGCCGGTCCGAGCAGTGGCTGATGGCGGCAATCTGTTCTTCTGTTGGTCGGGTCCGGGAGGCTTTGCCAACACACGATTAAACCCGCTCACCATCCAGAATGTATCGGCTGACATGACCCTGACCGCTTCTTTCGGAGCCAATCCAGGTCCCATTCATGTGTCAACCGAACCGGGCGGGGATGTCGTTCTGATCGGGCAGGAAAGCCCTTTGAACACCTCGGGCGCGCTCTTTTATGTTGAAGGCCGTTGGGGTGTCAACAGCACATACGGGCACATGTATTTCACATACCCGAATGTATGTCCAGGGGCGAAAGTGCTCGCCCATCAGCCGCTGGCAATCCCTTGCGACGGAACGACGGGACATATCTACGCCGACTATGGCTTTCAGGTGCAAGCCCGGCAGTATCGATATTCCGTAGCTGCCGACCAGTCGGGCGAACGGGGCTACATCTATTACGCCATAGAATACGAGATCGAAGACCCGGCCGGTTGGCTGGTGATCCTGCGATCACGGGGAAGCGGCCACGGGACCGAAAACGCCCATTTCAATGTGTATCTGGGCCATCCCGACGCTGACCGGACCACAGGATTTCTCGGCGACCCCGTCTGGTGCGTCTTCGAGACGGATCCGTACACCGCCGCCGAGCTGTCGGTGGATGAGAGCGAGATCTGGGGCGACATGCCGACCGGGGAACCCGCCCAGCGAGCACAATACTGGCTGGACGTGGATGGCGGCTCCGACATGGGCGGGCGATCGTTCCATCTCATCACCGCCGAACCGCCTTTGACCGGTGTGGTCACCGCTCATCTGGGTTCCTCCCTTATCACAAGCTTCGACATTCAATTCGCCTCTGCCCCGTCAGGTGACCCCGACCGAGTCATCGTGGAGCTTACCCTGGAGCCGTTCGTGATCCGGGAGGAACGATCCATCTACCTGGACCTGGCACGGTACCTGGCGGAAATTTCGCCGCTGCCGGCAGGATTGGACGGTGACCTGAATGGCGATGGAAGGATCGACGCCGCGGACCTCGTGCTGGGAAAATAGCCGCGGCCAGCCGATTGTCTGGGCATGAGTAATTGGATGCGGCCCCGGCGTCCGTTCGCCGATCAGCCGGAAATGGTGGACGATCTCTTCATTGAATCCACCGAAACATGGGGAGCTGTGGCTGTCGCTGAACGGATTTCCGACCACGTCGTGCCGTGCTGCCAGACGTCCCGCCGGGAGAGTGTCCGGCCCACTCCGCCTATGGCTTGGTCGGTTCGGCGGCGGGCGGCGCGTTGTAGTAGTAGCCGCGGCGGTAGCGGGGGCGCAGCGCCGGATCGTCCACGCGCACCTCGATGGTGTGGAACTCGCCCGGTTTGAATGTCGCGAAATCGGGTTGGTAGCCCAGCGTGTAGGTGTAGGGCAGTTCGGCGGCGATGGCGCGGTAAATGCCCGGCAGCTCCTCATACGAACTCACCTTGAAAAATTTGCCGCCGGAAGTCTCGGCCAGGCGCGCCAGCCGCTGGTGAGCCAGGCGGTACGAGGTCTCCAGCACGGCCGGCGCCGGGTACTGCTGGTGCATGGACTGGGTCCACTGCGGCTCCACACGACCGGTGCGGCTGGCGGCTTCGCCCTGGGCGTGTTCGTAGTACTGGCGGCGGGACAGCTGGTAGATGTCCTTATTGGCATCGGCGAGAGCCTGCTTCATGTTGTCCACCGTCAGGATGAAGAAGGTGGCGTCGGAAGCCAGCGCCGCTGTGAATGCGTCGCTGAAATCCTTGAGGCTCTTGTTGTCGATCCCGTCGGTGTATAGCACGACAATGCGTCGGCCGGGCGTCCGCTGGATCACGTCGCGGGTGGAGAGGAAAATGGCATCGTACAGGGCGGTGCCTCCCATGGCGTCGAGGCGGTCCTGCACCAGGGCCGCCTTCTCGCGCCAGCCCAACTCGAAGTCGGCCAGCAGGCTGATGTCGTCGTTGAAGTGGACGATGGCCAGGCGGTCCTGGGCGCGGGTGTCCTGCAGCCGGCGCAGGAAGTCGATGGCGCCCTGCTTGATCAGGCTCATCTGTTTGTAGGTGCTGCCGCTGGTATCGATGATCATGACGATGTTCAGGCGCTGGGCGGCTTCCTGAAACGCGGTGATGGCCATCTCCTGGCCGTTGTCGAACACCTTGAAGTTGTCCGCCTTGAGCCCGGCGACGGGGAAGCCGTAGCTGGTGAGCACCGTCACGTTCACCAGCACCATGGACACGCCGGTGGTCACCGTGTCGGCGGCCTTCTCCGGTTCCTGTGGCCGCGGGTGTCCGGGCAGGGCGACCGCCAGTGCGGCCAGAAGCAGAATAGCGACGACTTGACGCACGGATTCCCCCTCACGGTAGGCTTTTCAGCAGGTTCTCGATTTCGGTGACGATGGTCCAGAACGCCTGCGGCGGCTTGTCCTTGGCGCTGGTCCGCATGCGTACCTGCCGGGTCCGCCCGTCGAACACGACGCCGAGTTCGATCGTCAGCGGATTGTCGATGTCACCGTCGCCGTACCGTTCGTTGAGCTGGAACAGTCCGGCCCCGTCCATCACCTGAATGAGCGCCCAGAGACGCTCGGCCGACACCACCGCCTGGCGGGTGATGGCGCCCCGTTCCAGGACCACCAGGGTGCCGTTGGACCGCAGGCTGAGCAGGAAGTCCTCGGGCGGCAGCCCGCCGGTGCGGCGGTACAGCAGCCGGAAGTCGCCCAGTGCGTCGCCGGGGACGGCGGGTGGCGGCGCGGCTTCCGGACGGCGCGCCGCCGGGCCGAGGGCCACATCCACGAGTTCCAGCTCCACGGGCGGCCGGTCCTCGCGCGGCACCACGGCGCGGATCAGGCCGAGTCCGGGCACGATCAGGCCGCGCAGTTTCCAGGTGCGATCCTCCAGCGCGCGGTACTCCAGGCAGGTGGTGAACTGGCCCACCGGTGTGCTGGCGGGCTTTTCCGCCGGCAGCAGGCGGCGCGTCCCGCCCACCCCCAGCAGACTGCGCTCGCCCTGCGGTGTCCATTCCCGATATTCGGCGGTGGCCGGGTCCCAACGGATGAACCGGCTGTCTCCCAAATGCGGCTCGCCGGCGTCGTCCAGGCAGTCCGCGTCGGGGAAGAACGAGATGACGTAGTATTCCCGACCGCCGGCCGTCGCCAGTCCGGTGATCTGGCTCTTCAGGAGAGGGCCGCCGTCCGCCGCGCGATAGGTCCAGGTGTTGTTCAGCTCCAGCGGGAGGAAGTAGGGTTGCATCCCCAGCTGGTGGAGCTTGGTCTGGATGATGAACTTCTGGACGTCGGTCAGAATGCCGTGGGGCAGGCAGTGCAGCTCGGCGAAGGCGATGT
>Ga0209096_1000098_pt1 | contig 136243 bp, 87 predicted proteins | sample AD_UKC034_MetaG_FD_184407 | JGI IMG/M metagenome (GOLD analysis project Ga0209096, IMG submission 184407) | Active sludge microbial communities of municipal wastewater-treating anaerobic digesters from USA - AD_UKC034_MetaG (SPAdes) (version 2) | ecosystem: Engineered > Bioreactor > Anaerobic >... | reverse complement strand
GTTTGGGGAGCGGCGGCGGACGGGGGCGCGGCCGATGCGTGGGGTGGCGGCGTTGGGGCACTTGATGACGCTGCGGGACCTGCGGGTGGACGCGGTGGGGTAGGCGAGGAGCCCACCGGCCCGGGAAGCCAGAGGACGAACCCATCTTTCACATCGCCAACACTTCGAGATCGGCCGCGGCCGGGGGGGAGGATTGCGCCCATGGGATCCCGGCGGGGTCCGCGAACCGGGTCGGAGACCAACCCAGCGACTGTCCTCGGCGGGATGCTGAACCGATGAAGCCACGATGAGCGGGGCTGCAAGGCGCATTGCGGGCGCCGGCCGACTATGAACCTGGCACGCTGTCCAATCCGCATCTTCGCTTGGTACTGTGTCTCGAACGTCCGCCAGCGGCTGCTCCTGGCGAGGGGCCGCCTCAGACCGATGCCGCATCCAGTCCCGAGGAACGGTGCCGCAAACAAGGTGACAGACTCATAGTCTCCACATTCCGGACCCCCTCTTCCGCGCCTCGCTAATGTAGAGTCCTCGACGGTAGGAGGGAAGGCCTGGAACCGCAGGGGCCAAACTCGACCTGTTGACCACACCTCCCACAAGTCGAGGACTCTAGGGGCGGGTGTAGACGCAGTAGGCCTCGTTACGGACGCGGCGGATGGCGCGGAGCTGGAAGGAACGGGCCTGGGCGAGGCGGGGTACGCCCAGGCCGTCGGCGAGGGTCGGGGCGTGGCGTCCGCCGAAGACGAAGGGGCAGAGCGTGAGCTGGATTTCGTCGACGAGGTTGGCGGCGAAGAGAGCGGCGTTCAATTGGCCGCCACCTTCGCAGACCAGTCGGTTCACGTGCCAGTCTGTCTGGAGCCAGCGGAGCGCGGCGGCGAGATCCAGTTTGGTACGACCGCACAGGGCGACGACGTCGGCGGCCCTTTCGAGCTCGATCAGGCGGCGGCGGCCCGGTCGTTCCGTGGTGAGGATGAGGATGGGGGAGAACCGGCGGGTGAAGAAGGGGGCGTCGAGGCGGACGCTGCCGGAGCCGCTGGCGACGATGCGGAGGTTGCACTCGGCGAGGCCGTGTGCGAGGCGTTGGCGTCGGTAGCATGCGGGGCCTGGGCCGAGGTGGACATCGCCGGTATCGACGGTGCGTGCGCCACAGAGCACGGCGTCGGCGGTTGCCCGGAGGGCATAGAGATGGGCCAGGTCGCGGGGCGACCCAAAGGTGTGGACGACGCGATTGGAAGTGGCGATTTTGCCGTCCGCGCTCAGGGCCATGGCGACGAGGACGAAGGGCCGGGGGGTTGTGGTGTTGCCGGAAAGATCGAGGCGGACGATCATAGCAGCAGCATGGCGTCTCCGTAGCTGAAGAACCGGTAGCGCTGGCTCACGGCCGTGCGGTACGCGGCGAGGACGATCTCGCGTCCGGTCGTTTGGCCAGGGCGCGCGAAGGCGCTGACGAGCATGAGGAGCGTTGATTCGGGCAGATGGAAATTGGTGAGCAGGGCGTCGACGACGCGGAACGGGAAGGGGGGGCGGATGAAAAGGTCGGTCTTTGACCGGCACGGGGAGAGGAGAGGGGTGGAAGGCACCGGGCTGCGAGATGCGGCCGCGGCGGCGGTTTCGAGCACGCGGACTGTGGTGGTGCCCACGGCGACAACGCGGTGGCCGGCGGCGCGGGTGGCGAGGACGGCCTGTGCCGTGGCCGGGGGCAGCTCGAATGATTCCTGATGGAGGCGGTGATCGTCGATTCGGTGGGTCTTGACCGGGGCGAAAGTGCCGAGGCCGACGTGGAGGGTGATGGCAGCGACGCGGATGCCGCGGGAGCGAAGGCGATCGAGGAGCTCGGGCGTGAAATGGAGTCCGGCCGTGGGGGCGGCGATCGAGCCGGGCGCGGCGGCGTAGACTGTCTGGTAGCGCTCGCGATCCTCGGGGCCAGGGGACGCGTCACGTCGGATATAGGGGGGTAGCGGGACTTCGCCGAAGACCTCGAGCATGGTCGCGATGTCGGTGGGGCCGGTGAACTGCAAGCGGTAGAGGCCTTCGGAGTCCTTGTCGAGGACCACGGCGGTGAGGGGTTCGGGGGGTGCTGCGCGGTGCAGGGGTGCGGGTTGGGGATGAACGAGCAGGCGGGTGCCGGCACGGACGCGTTTCCCGGGTCGGAGCAGGGCCCACCAGTCATTGGGGGCGTTCTGCTCGGCGAGGAGGATCTCGATGCGGCTGCCGCTGCCGGCCTTGGCCCCGCGGAGACGAGCAGGGATCACACGGGAATCATTGAGGACGAGGAGGTCGCCCGGATCGAGGTAATCGGTCAGGTCTGAGAAACGGCGGTGGTCGATTCGTTCGGTGGGCCGATGGAGCACGAGCAGCCGGGATTCATCGCGGCGTGGGGCTGGGGCCTGGGCGATCAGTTCCGGCGGGAGATCGAAATGAAAATCTCTAGCGAGGCGCGCCTCAGACCCAGTGGAGTCCTCAGACTCATGAAGACCCTGCTGTGCCTGCCCACCCTCTCTTCCGCGCCTCGCTAATGTAGAGTCCTCGAGGGCAGGGGGGGGCGGGTTTGGAACGTCAGGGACCCAACTTGACCTGTTGACCACATGTTTCACAAGTCGAGGACTCTAGCGGTCGGCGGCATGGAAGCGGGCGGTGATGGGGCGGTGATCGGAGGCGACGCCCCAGTTGGCGACGGTGACGATGTGGGTGCCGGCGGGGTCCCATTCGCGGGCGAGGCCGGGGCTGACGAGGATGTAGTCGACGCGTGAGTAGCTGTCTTCCTTGCCGTAGTAATGCGTCCAGGTGATGTGGCGGGGTTCGAACCTTGGGATGGGGTTGGGTTCGGTGTCGCCGTTGCGTTCTGCGGGCCGGGTATCGACGAGGGCATTGCGGCCCCGACCGATCAGGGTGCGGATGGGGGGGGTATCCTTGGTATCGTTGAAATCGCCGAGCACGACGAGGTTGGCCCGGGCGTTTCGTTCCAGGACGGCGTCGATCTTCTGTCGGAGGAGGATGGCTTCCTGGGCGCGCATGGCGGCCTGATCGGCGTCGGCGATGGTCCGCCGGGATTTGAGGTGGGCGGTGATCACCGTGAGCGTGTAGTTGGGCGCGACGCGGACATCGACCTCGGCGAACCCGCGGCTGACCTGGAAGCGGCGTCCTTCGAGGAGAAAGTGATCGTTGGTATGGGGCCGTCGGGCGACGATGGGGAAGCGGCTGAGGACGCCGACGAAGATGTTGGTATCCCAGCCGGCGACGTGTTCCGCGTGGGGGTAATCGAGGCCGTCGGCCTTGAGGCTGGTGCGGAGTTCTTCGAGGGCGCTGGGTCGGCCGATCTCCTGGACCGCGAGGATGTCGGCGTTCATGCGGCGCAGGCTTTCCCGGATTTTAGCCTTGGCGGCGGCTGTTTTCAGCGTGCGCCCCGGGGAGACGACATCGATGTAGCCCTCGAGGTTGTAGGTGCCGACCGTGAACGGCCGGTCGGCGTCCGCAGCGCGGTCTCCGGCCTGGGCGGCGGCCAGGGCGAGCAAGAGGATCCATGAGCATGTCCACTTCATGGAACGGACTGTAACCGGCGGGTGAAATCTTTTGCAAACGCGACGTTCAGGGGGGCGCGGAGAGGGTTGGGGCCGAGCTGCGCCTTGCCAAGAGCCTCGTCCTGCGACATCTTCCTAGCGAGGCGCGCCTCAGACCTGACTAAGTCCGCGATCCCATGAAGCCTTCTTGCCTTTCCGGAATGCCTGTGAGACTCGAAGACAAACAGAACGAACGGGATCATCGGAAGCTGCGGATCGACAAGGTCGGGGTCCGCGGCCTGCGTTTTCCGATCCAGATCCGGGACAAGGCGCACAGCGTCCAGAACACGATTGCGACGATCGGGATGTATGTGGATCTCCCCCAGGAGTTCAAGGGGACACACATGAGCCGGTTCATCGAGGTGTTGAACGCGCACGGCTCGATGGTGCACGTCGAGAACATCCCCGACATTCTGCAGGCGATGCAGCGGAAGTTGCACGCCCGGGCGGCGCATCTCGAGATGGAGTTTCCGTATTTTCTCGAGAAACGGGCGCCGGTGACACGGCTTACGGGGCTGATGGATTACACGGCGCGGTTCGACGCGACGGCGCGGGGTGAGTCCATCGACTTTGTACTGACCGTGCAGGCTGGAGTGACCACGCTCTGTCCCTGCTCGAAGGCGATCAGCCGGCACAGCGCGCACAATCAGCGGGGTCTGGTCACGGTGCAGATCCGCTTCCGTCGGGCGATTTGGATCGAGGACGTGATTGCGCTGATCGAGGAATCGGGCAGCAGCGAGCTTTACTCGCTGTTGAAGCGCCAGGACGAGAAGGCGGTGACCGAGCGCGCTTACGCGAATCCGGTGTTTGTCGAGGACCTCGTGCGGAACGTGGCGTTGCGGCTCATCGCGCATCCCGACGTGACGTGGTACAAGGTCGAGGCTGAGAACTTCGAAAGCATCCATAATCACAACGCATACGCGTGCATCGAGTCGGTCGCACCCACGGCGCAAGCCGGGTCCCGGGGAGGCAAGACAGGATGCCGGAAGCCCAAGAGAAGATGAGTGTGGTGCCTGTCCGGCGGGATTGACGGGATTGACGGGATGCACGGGAACCCGGAGGAGGTGCAACTCTGAACCTGTCCCCCTATCCTCTCGGTCCATCCTGTTCATCCCGTTCATCTGGCATGCACCCCGGGGTTCGGGGGCTGCGTTGACGGGTGGCGCATTATGCGCATATTCTGCGGTGCAATGGACATGAATGTCGCAACTGGAGCAACCCGAATGAAAACCAAGACTGCAGCCACATCGAAGTCGGCGAAACCGCTCACGGACAGCCTGAACCAGGTTCTAGCGGACTCCTATGCGCTGATGGCACTGACCCATCTGGCGCACTGGAACGTCGAGGGCCAGGGTTTTTTCGCCCTGCACACGGCCTTTCAGACGCAGTACGAGGAGCTGTTCACTGCCATTGACGAGATTGCGGAGCGCGTGCGTGCGCTGGGGGCGTATGCCATCGGCGGTCTGGCGAAGCTGGCGCAGACGGCGCAGATGAAGGAGTTCGCCTCGCCCCTCCCGCAGGAAGCCTATGTGCGGGCGCTGATCGGGGCGAACGAACAACTGGTGGCGGACGCGGCGCGCGCCCGGGATCTGGCGGGGGAAGCCAACGACGCCGAGAGTCAGGACCTGATGATCGAGCGGATCACAGTTCACCAGAAGACCATCTGGATGTTGAAGAGCTTCCTGAAGAGCTGAGGAGATGTCTCCTCTCCCTGGATCTCCCCACGCCTTCGTCGCGGGGCGAGGGAAGGGTCGGGCCGCGCAGCGCCTTGAACACATAGCGAGGCGTGCCTCAGACCGATGAAACATGCAGTCCAACGGAACCGTGGGGGGGCAGCGGGGCACCCTGCCTCCACGCCTCGCTAATGTAGAGTCCTGTAGAGTTCTCGACGGAAGGAGGGGAGGCCTGGAACGGCAGGGGCCAAACTTGACCTGTTGACCACACATTCCACAGGTCGAGGACTCTAGAGTGCGCACGTCGCTTACCGCCAGGTGTGTTTGGGGTATTTCCGCTGCAGGTCGGACTTGGCGCGGGGGTAATGTTCGCGCCAGAAGCGGGCGAGGTCCTGGGTGATCTGGACGGGGCGCATGTTGGGGGCGAGGATGTGGACGACGACCGGCACGCGGCCCATGGCGATGCGCGGGGTTTCCTGGACATCGTAGAGTTCCTGGATGCGGAGGGCGATGTGGGGCGGGCCATCGAGGCCGTAGACGACCTTGGGGGTTCGGCCGTTCGAGAGGGTCAATCGTTCCGGGGCATGTCGATCGAGGAGGGCGCGTTGGGCGATCGAGAGCCAGGAGAACACGATGCCGTGGACCTCGCGGTCCTTCAGATCGCGGTATCCGGCGGCGCCGTGGCAGATTTGTTCGAGGAGCGTGCGCCGGTCGGGGTCGGTGATGGGCGGCAGGCCCAGCTCCGGGCACGACCCGCAGAGCAGGTTGAGTCGGAGAATCCACTGATCCACGGCGTGATCCCATCGGGTGAGGCGAAGCCGGCCGGCCTCGATTTCATCGGCGAGCAGGCGGGCTGCCGCGTCCGGGGGTGGGGTGGCGAGGCGTCGGGTTTCGATGACGAGATCGCGGAAGCGGAGCTGTTCTTCGGCGGTGACGCGGCGGGCGGAGGCGTCGTAGGCCACGTGGGTTGATCGGGTGATATCGCCGGGGAAGAGCTCCAAGAGCCAGGCGGCCTCGATGGCGGTTGCGAGGGAGAGGAGCGTGGTGGTGGTCTTGTCGGCGCCTTCGATTTCGTGGACTTCGGCGGCGACGAGGAGGGGGCTTTGCTGGACGACGCTTTCGCGGGCCAGGACGCCGTGTCGGCCATGGACGAGCTCGCAGCGGAGTGTGCCGCTGTCGAGGCGGCGCGCGACGCGGTCGGAGAAGCCCATCAGGATGCACTTGAGCAGGCTGAGTTCGTCGGGTTTGCCGGGTTGGGTATCGAGCCCTTCCTCGCGGGCGATGCGGAGGAACTGATCGCAGAGCGGGCCGACCTGTCGGGCGCTGAGGGCGTGGATGCCGAGGCGTCGGCAGACGTCGGGTCGGAACTGGTGACGGGAGGCGTGGTTCCAGGCGCGAATGAGGATCCAGAAGTCGGAGGGCGCATCTTCGCCGAGGAGATCGTCGCGGCGGGCATTGACGTCGCGGCCGGGCTTGCGGAGGAGGAGATCGCGGCCCTGGGTGAGGGCGGCGATGAGGCAGGCTTGGGGGACGCAGTGGTAGTCCTGGGCGGCGAGCAACATGCGCGAGTAGCGGGGGTGGACGGGGAAGGCGAGCATGGTGCGGCCGAGCTCGGTGATACGGAGGGGTTGGGCTGGGAGTTCGGGGTCGGGGGCGGCTGTGGGCTGCGGCGTTGCGGGGGGAGGATCGGGGCGGATGGCGCCCAGGTCGGCGAGCAACTCCTCGGCGTGTTCGAGGGCGATTTCGGAAGGGGGTTCGAGCCAGCGAAAGCGGCGGAGGTCGACGACGCCGGCGGCCTTGAGGGTGAGGACGACTTCGGCGAGGTCGAGGCGTCGCACCTCGGGCAGATCGTGGGCGGGACGGGCTTCATCGGGCGCCCAGAGGCGGATGCAGCGGCCGGGGGCGGTTCTGCCGGCCCGTCCGGCCCGTTGGTCAGCGGACGCGCGGCTGATTCTCTCGATGAGGAGCGTGTTGATGCCGCGGTGCGGGTCGTAGCGGGCGACGCGGGCGAGGCCGCTGTCGATGACCAATCGGACGCCATCGATGGTGATCGAGGTTTCGGCGACGTTGGTGGCCACGACGACTTTGGGGCGGTCGTAGCGGGCGACGGCGGCGTCCTGATCGTCGGGGGAGAGCTCACCGTGGAGCGGGAGGGTCAGGAAGTGAGCGGTCTCGCGGTGCGCGCGCAAGGCGGCGAGGGTTTGGTTGATCTCGTAGCTGCCGGGCATGAAGATGAGGACATCGCCCTCGTATCCGGCCGCGACGTGTTCCGCGAGTGCGGCGGCGGCCAGTTCGGCGGGGGAAGCTGACGGATCGGACTGGTGTCCGGGGAGGTAGGCGACGTCCACGGGGAACGTCCGGCCGGTGGAGGAGAGGCTTCGGCAGGGGGCGAGGTAGTTCTGCAGGAGTCCGGCGTCCAGGGTGGCGGACATGACGATGATCTGGAGGTCGGGACGGGTGGTGGTCTGGAGTTCGAGTGCCTGGGCCAGGGTGATGTCACCGTAGAGATGCCGCTCATGGAACTCGTCGAACAGCAGGACCTGGATACCCTCGAGGAGCGGATCCTGGATCATCTGGCGGAGGAGGATCCCTTCCGTGACGTAGCGGATGCGGGTTTGAGGGCTGGCGACGTGTTCAAAGCGGACCTGGTAACCGACTTCGCGGCCGAGGGGCACGTGCAACTCTTCGGCGACGCGTCGGGCGAGGAGGCGGGCTGCGAGGCGGCGGGGTTGGAGGACGACGGCCTGACCCCGTTCGAGAGCGCCCTGCGCGAGCAGGATCTGGGGTATCTGGGTCGACTTGCCGGAGCCGGTGGGCGCTTGGATGATGAGGCGCCCGTGGGCGGCGACGGCATGAAGAAGCTCGGCTTCGAGCTCGTAGATGGGCAATCGATTCACGATCGTCCGCCGCGTGCGGCCATGGGGTTGCGGACTTCGTTACGTCTGAGGCGCGCCTCGCTAGGGGTTTGAGCGCGCGTAGTCCTCGTAGAGTTCGGCCACCCGGGCGGCACGTTCGTCGCCGCGATGGAAGAGGACGCGGTAACGGAACGTCAGGCTTTGGCCGGCGGGCAGTTCAAGTTTGCCGGTCCCGGCCGGTTTCTTTTCGAAGTCATGGATGCCGAACGGGTTGGCGGCGAAGAGACCGTAATCGCGGACGTGCCACCAAGTGGGGTGGCGAGGGTTGGCGGGGTGATCGAAGATGGCGACGCCCACGACCCGGTTGTCGACCGGGCCGTAATAGTCGACCCAGCGGGCACGCTTGCCCCAGGTTGCGCCGTCACGGACGCCTTCGCTATTGACGATGTGGCCGGTGCCCGGCTGTTTATTGCGGACGAGGCGGAGGCTTTCATTGAGGCGGAGGCCGAAGGTGCCCTCCTTGGTGTCGCCGAAGGTCAAGGGGCCCTGGGAGGCATGGAGGGTGATTTCGAAATCGAGCAGGCGATCGTCGGTCCGGCGGTGGATTCGGAGGGTCTGGTCGGCGGTGGCGACGAGGGTGCCGTCCGCGGCGACGAGGTGGTTGAGGCTGCGGATGAGCCCTTCGGTGGCGCCCGATTTCACCTCGAGGAACTTCTGGTGAACCGTCTTGCCCGCCTTGGCGCTCTCGGACCAGAAGTCATGGCCGTTGATGTCGCCGTGGGTCCACCAGAGCGACCGGTGATGCGGATGATCGCGCTCTTCACCGGCGACCTCCTTCATGGGCCAGTTCCGGGTCATCGGGACGTCGTCCGGGCCGAGGATGGGGTAGAGGAAGGGGCGGGAAGCGCCTTTGTAGCAATATTCGGTGAACAGCTTGCCGTCGACGGTGATGCGGAGGACGTCGTTCTGTTCAGTGATCTCGACGCCGGCGGCGCGGGTGGCGACGATGCTGAGGGCGGATCCGAGCAGGACCAAGAGGCCGGGCTTGAGGATCCGCGCGATGGTACTCCGAGGGCTCGGGGTCATGTCGGCAGCTTAGGAACGGGCTCGCAGACGGGTCAATCTCAAATCCGGCGCCCTGGCGGGCCAAGTCTGTCGCCGCGGGCGCTGACCGCGGCGGGTGAACGGGGGCTGGCGTCCGGACAGGGTTCGCGCCGCCCTCGGTGCGGGCGGCCACAGGATGGCGTCAACCGTATGGCCACGCTCGCCTTTGTTGAAGCACTCGGTCGTGCGCCTGCAGGCTGGCGTCCGGGCATTGCCAGCGATGGCGTGCATCCGCTAGCGTCTCGGTCCATGTCGTCTGGCCATCGATCGGTGATTGCGCCCTTGATGCTGGTGCTGACGACGGCGTTTTGGTCGTTGAGTTTTCCGACGATGAAAGCGCTGTCGCTGGCGCAGCAGGCGGTGTTGCCCGAGGCGAGCACGTGGTTTCTGTCGTCGTTGTGCATGGTGTATCGGTTTGGGTTGGCGGCGTTGGTGATGGTGTTGTGGTGCGGACGGAGTCTCGGGGGGTTGACGCGGCTCGAGGTCGAGGAGGGGGTGGGCCTGGGGGTTTTTGCGAGCATCGGCCTGGTCCTGCAGATGGACGGACTGGCCTACACGCACGCCTCGACGTCCGCCTTTCTGACCCAGTGTTATTGCATCATCATTCCCGTGTGGGTGGCGGTCGTCGAGCGCCGGTGGCCGGGCCCGATTGTGGGGGTCAGCTGCCTGCTGGTGGTTCTTGGCGTGGCGGTGCTATCGAGGGTGGACTGGCGGGAGTTCACACTGGGCCGCGGGGAGATCGAGACGATCCTGGCATCGGTGGTGTTCACCGGGCAGATCCTGTGGCTGCAGCGACCGAAGTACGCGCCGAACCGGGTGAACCACTTCACAGCGGTCATGTTCGCGGTGATTTCGCTGGCGTGCGTGCCGCCGGCGGTGCTGACGACGGCGCGGGCTTCGGATTGGGTGACGGCCTATGCGGTTCCCGGGGCGGGTTTGTTTCTGGCGTTGCTGGTGGTGATCTGCACGCTGGGGGGGTACCTGCTGATGAACGCGTGGCAGCCGCGGGTGACAGCCACGGAGGCGGGCCTGATTTACTGCGCGGAACCGGTGTTCGCCAGTGTCCTGGCCCTGTTCCTGCCGGCATGGTTGTCGGTGGTCTCCGGCGTCGCCTACGCCAATGAACGACTCACGAGCAGCCTGCTTGTGGGCGGCGGGTTGATCACCGCGGCAAATCTGTTGATCCACGCGGATCGGCGGAGACCGGCGGCTGCGGAACCGGACCGAGCGCAGTGACGGTGCGCGGTGTGGTTCCTCGCCGATTCAGGGCGGAGCGCAGATTGGGGGGAGTGGGTGCGGCGGTGGGTGCGCGGGCCGAGTGCAATCGGCGATCCGACCCGAATCTGCGCGGGAGGCGTTTTCCTGAGAATCCTCTGGAGCTTCGGCGTCGGGTCAGGTTAGGTGGGAGGCCATGGTTGCGACGCAAACGCGAGATCCGGCTGAGGCGGTCAAGGGGCAGGGGGTTGGCGGGCCGGCTTTGCGTGAGTGGGCGGAGGTGGTCCGCGGTCTGGCGATGCTGGGAGCTTGTCTTGGACTGGGGATGGGCCTGTGTCTCGATGGCCGGGCGGACACGGCGTTGGTGTTCAACGAGGTGCATTATCATCCGGCGAGCGAAGAGCCGGTTCGCGAGTGGATCGAGTTCTACAACCAGATGGCGGTTGATCTGGATGTCTCGGGCTGGCGCCTGACGGGCGATGTCGAGTTTGTCTTTCCCGAAGGGACCCGGATCCAGGGGCAGAGCTACATCGTGGTGGCGCTTGATCCGCCGACGATTATGGCGTCGGCGGGGCTTTCACAGGTGCTGGGTCCGTTTTCGGGGCGGCTCTCCAACAGCGGCGGCACGCTCACGCTGCTGAACCCGGACGGGCGGCGGATGGACCGCGTTCGTTTCGGGACCGACGTTCCCTGGCCTGTGACCCCCGATGGGGCCGGGCCGACGTTGGCCAAGAAAGACCGGGACTGGGCGAGCGAGGCCCCGGATCATTGGAGTGCCAGCGAACAGATCGACGGCACGCCCGGGCGTGAGAACTTCCCGTCGGCGGGCTGGACGGCGCCGTCCGTGCGGTTCAACGAATTGAGTGGGGCGACGAACACGGCGTTCTGGGTCGAGCTGGCCAACTTTGGCGCCACAGGCGTTGATCTGGGCGACTGGGTGATTCGGATCGCCGGCAGCACGAATGCGGAGGCGGTGGTGCCGCCGGGTCTTGTTGTGGCTGCCGGGGGATTTGTGGCGAGAGACGCAGGGGGCTTGGGGTTTCTGCCGGTGGCAGGCGACCGGTTGTTTCTGCTGACGCCGGATCGTGCGCGGGTGGTGGACGGTGTTGTGGTGAAGGGGCGATTGACGGGGCGTCATCCGGACGGCGCGGGCACCTGGCTTTATCCGTCCGAGCCGACGCCGGGCGGATCGAATCGGTTCCTGATCAGGGATGAGGTGGTGATCAACGAGGTCCTTTACCGGCCGTCGGCAGCGGCGGCGGTGTCCGGCGAGCCCGTGGCGTCGCAGTGGATCGAGCTTTACAACCGTGGGGACAGCGTCGTCGACCTGGGGGGGTGGGCGCTCGAGGGGGGGATCGCGTATCGTTTTGCGGCCGGCCAGCGTCTGGGTCCGGGGGCGTACCTGGTGGTGGCACGCGAAGCGGCGGTGCTTCGCGCGCAGTGTCCGGGCATCGAGATCGTGGGGGACTGGGCGGGCCGCCTGTCGCATCGCAGCGACGAGATCGTGCTGGTGGACGGCTGGGGCAATCCGGCTGCCGCGGTGCGGTACTTTGATGGCGGGCATTGGCCGGGGTACGCCGACGGTGGCGGGTCGACCCTCGAGCTGCGCGATCTGTTTGCCGATCCGATGGCGGCCGAGGCCTGGGCGGCGAGCGACGAGACGGGGAAGTCCGTGTGGCAGACGGTGAGTTATCGCGCGGTGGCGACGTTTCCCTCGGGGACGCAGCCGACGCAGTGGAATGACTTCATCCTTGGGTTGCTGGATGCGGGGGAGTGTCTCGTGGACGATCTCGAGGTGGTGGAATCGCCGGGGGCGACGCCGGTGGCGTTGGTGGGCAACGGCGACTTCGAGAAGGGGACGACAGGCTGGCGTCTGTTGGGGACGCATCGGAACGGCCGGGTGATCGAGGACCCGGCCCAACCGGGGAACCACGTGTTGCATTTGGTGGCCACCGGGCCCCAGGAGCACATGCACAATCACATCGAGACCACGCTGCTCAACGGGCGCAGTGTGGTCAACGGACGCGAGTATCAGGTCTCCTACCGGGCGCGCTGGCTGGCGGGGAATCCTCGACTTAACACGCGGCTCTACTTCAATCGTCTGGCTCGGACCACGGTGCTCTCCGTGCCTTCGAGTCCGGGCACGCCTGGCGCCCGCAACTCGCGGTTCACGGACAATCTGGGTCCCACCTTCCGCGGACTCGAGCATCAGCCCGTGGTACCCGTGGCGGGGGTGCCGGTGGCCGTGTCGGTGGCGATCGAGGACTCCCGGGGCGTGGCGGCGTCGTCGGTGCATTGGTCAGTGAACGGCGGGGCCTGGAACAGCAAGGCAATGGCGGCGGACGGGCAGGGGGTTTACCGCGGTACGCTGCCGGGGGCCACGGCGGGGGCGATTGTGCAGTTTTACGTCGAGGCCGTGGATGCGGAGGGTGCGGTGGCGACGTCGCCCGCGGGAGGGCGCGCCTCGGGGGCTCTTTATGTGGTGAAGGACGCCCAGGCGGATTTCAGCCGCGGCCACAATCTCCGCCTGATCCTGACCCCGGCCAACCGGGATCTCCTCCATGCGTTCACGAACGTCATGAGCAACGACGAGCTCCCGGCCACGGTCATTTACGACGAGCGCCGTGCCTACTACGACGTCGGGTTGCGGCTCAAGGGGAGCCAGCGGGGTCGTTACAGCGACACCCGGGTTGGATTTCGTGTCGCGTTTCAGCCGGACGACCTCTACCGCGGGGTGCATCCGGTGCTGATGATCGACCGGTCGGGGGCCGGCGATTCGACGTCGAACAAGCAACTCGAGATTGTCATCAAGCACCTGGCGGTGCGGTCGGGGGGCATCGCGGCGATTCACGCGGACTTGGGCAAGGTCATTGCCCCGCGCAGCGCGCACAGCAGCTCGGCGATCTTCGCGCCCCGGTTCGAGGACGAGTTTATCGACACGGCGTTTGCCGACGGCGGCGATGGCTCCGTGTACGAGCTCGAGCTGATCTATTATCCGACGACGGCGAATGCGGCGGGCTACAAGAACCCGCAACCGGACGGCGTGCTGGGGGTGGATCTCCAGGACCTGGGCGCGGACGCCGAGTTGTACCGCTACAACTTCAGTCTCAAGAACCACCGCGACGCGGATGATTACCGGCCCTTCCAGCGGCTGGGTCGCGCCCTGAGCCGGGACGGCGCGGCGCTCGACACGCAGACGCAGGCCACGATGGATGTCGACGCCTGGCTGCGCGCGTGGGCGCTGGTGACGCTGTGCGGCGTGAGCGACAGCTACACATTCGGTAACGACCACAATCTCATGCTGTATTGCCGGCCCGAGGACGACCGGTTCGTGCCGTTCCCGGTGGACATGGACTTTGCCTTTGTGCGGGGCGCGACGTCGTCGCTGGTGGGCGATCGCAACCTGAGCCGGATGATCAGCCTGCCGGGGAACCTGCGGGTCTTTTACGGGCACGTGCTGGATTTGATCGGGACCACGTTCAACAGCGGCTATCTGGGCTCCTGGGTATCGCACTACAACAGCTTCGTGCCGGAGCAGAGCTACTCGTTCCTGACGAGCTACGTGCAGCAGCGGGGAAACTACGCGATGGCGACGATCCAGAGCCAGGGGGGGCAGGCGCCCTTCGCCCTGGCCGGGTCGACCCCGATCACGACGGCCAACAACCTCGTCGTTCTCTCCGGCACGGCGCCGGTGACGCTCCGCTCCCTGCGAATCAACGGCGTGGATTGGCCCCTCACGTGGTCCTCGATCAACCAGTGGACGGCCAGGGTGCCGGTTGACGAGCCGACGACGGTGCTGGCGCTGGAAGGCGTTGACTGGCGGGGCCAGCCTCTCCCCGGGGCGGCGGCGAGTGTGCCGGTCCAATACACGGGACCGGCGGTTGTCCCGGAGGGCCGCGTCGTTTTCAACGAGATCATGTACCGGCCTGCTGCCGCCGACGCCTCCTACGTCGAGCTGTACAACGCATCCCCGAATGTCGCCTTTGATCTCTCGGGGTGGCGGATCGACGGTTTGGACTTCGTGTTCCCCGCGGGGAGCGTGCTGGCTGGCGGCCAGTACCTGGTGTTGGCGGCCGACGGCGGCGGGTTTGCGGATGCCTATCCTTCGAGCACGCCGATTCCCGCCGCGGTGTTTTCCGGCAACCTGAATGACGACGGGGAGACGCTGACGCTGCTCAAGCCCGCGGCGGGGGGCGGCGAGACCCTCATCGATCAGGTGCGCTACGAGAGCGGCGATCCTTGGCCGGCGGCCGCGAATGGGGGCGGGGCGTCGCTTCAGCTTATCGATCCGGCGCGGGACAACCGGGTTCCGGCGAACTGGGCCGCGGTCGAGTCCACGGGCACGCCGGTGCCGCGGTGGGTCCATGTTGTCGCCCCCGGCACAGCGAGTAGTTCGAGTTTGTACCTGTATCTCGGGTCGGCGGGCGATTTGTATCTGGATGACGTCTGGCTGGTGGCGGGCAGTGTGGCTGAAGCGGGGCCGAACCTGCTGGCGAATGGCGGTTTCGAATCGCCATTGGCGCTTCCCTGGGTTGTGGGCTCGAACCACGCCGGGTCGGGGCTCAGCACGGACGTTGTCCGCTCGGGCGCGTCGAGTTTGCACCTCGTGGCGTCCGTGGGTGGAACGACGCGGGCGAGTTCCATCAGCCAGGACGTCACGCCCGCGCTGGTCCAGGGGCAACCGTACACCTTGAGTTTCTGGTATCGCGAGAGCACGAACGGCGGCCCCTTCACCGCCCGGCTCTCGCTGCACGGTATCACTGTGACGGTAGATCCCGCGCCCAGCCAGCAGGTGACCTTCACGCCGGGCGCCGCCAACTCCGTTCTGACCCCTTCGCCGGCGTTCCCGACGCTATGGCTGAACGAGATCGTCCCGGCGGCATGGGATGGGATGATTGACAACAGGGGCGAGCCGGAACCGTGGGTCGAGCTCTACAATCCCGGGCCGGCGTCCGTGTCGGGAGAGGGCCTCGTGTTGGCGCGCTCGGCGGCGGATCCGTCGGCGTGGGGGTTCCCCGCCGACTGGAGTCTTGGCCCGGGCCAGTTCGCACTCGTGTGGCTGGATGGCGAGCCGGACGAATCCTCGGGAACCGAGCTGCATGCGGGCTTCCGTCCGGACCCGGCTCCGGGCCGGCTCCTGCTGATGCGATCGGGAGGGCAGGGGCGTGAGGTTCTTGACTACGCGGACTACGGCGTCACGCCGGGCGGCCAGTCCTGGGGGAGCCAGGTCGACGGCGATCCGTTTGTGCGGAGTCTGTTGGAGCGGGTGACGCCTCGGGCCTCGAACGCGAATACCGGACCGCCGGCGCTCGTGGTCATCAATGAATGGATGGCGGCCAATACCGGCGCGAGCGGGATCGCCGATCCCGCGGACCAGCGGTACCAGGACTGGTTCGAGCTCTACAACGCCGACAGCCGGACGATCGATTTGACCGGCTGGCACGTGAGCGACACGGTGACGAATCAGTTCAAGTTCCGCATACCCGCCGGTTACCTGCTGCCGCCCGGCGGCCATCTTCTGGTCTGGGCCGACGAGGAGACGGATCAGAACGCGCCGGACCAGGCGGACTTGCACGTCAACTTCAAGTTGAGCCAGGAGGGGGAGGCGATTGTGCTAACGCGTCCGGATGGCACCATTGCGGACAGCGTCCAGTTTGGGCCGCAAACCGACGCGGTGAGCCAGGGCCGGTCGCCGGACGGGGCGGCCACGATCGAGTTCCTGGCGGCGCCGACCCCGCGGGGCCCGAACGCGGCCCCGCCCGCCTCGCCCCGGATTGTTGCGTTCGCTGTCGGGGACGATGGTGCCGTCATGCTGACAGTCGAGACCCAGCCCGGGCGTGCGTACCGGCTCGAGTTTGCCGAGGACGTCGCGTCGGGGTTCTGGCTCGAGGATCAACCCTCGCAGACGGCTGCGGGCGTGGTGATCGAATTCCGCACCTCGCCGGCGGCGTCGGGTCAGCGGTTCTATCGTGTGGTGCGGCTCCCGTGAGGGACTGGAATCCAAGCCCGATGACTGATCCTCAATGGCTCGATTGGTGCCGGCGGTTGCAGGCGATCGCGCAGAACGGACTGTGCTTCGCCCGCGATCCTCATGACGTCGAGCGTTACACGGCGATCCGCGAAATCGCCGCCGGGATGCTGTCGCGTGGCTCCGGTCTGGACGTGGCCCTTGTGCGCGGTGTGCTCGAGAAGGAGACCGGGTATGCCACGCCCAAAGTGGATGTGCGAGGCGTGGTGTTTCGCGGCGATCAACTGCTGCTGGTGCGGGAGCGGGCGGAGGGCCGGTGGACGCTGCCAGGGGGGTGGGCGGATCCCTGCGAGTCGCCCGCCGAGAGCGTCGAGCGGGAGATCCGGGAGGAGTCGGGCTTTGTCACCCGGGCCTCGCAGATCCTGGCGGTGCTCGACCGGAGCAAGCATCCTCATGAACCGCCATTTGCCTTCCATGTCTACAAGATCTTCATGCGGTGTTTCATCATTGGCGGCAGCGAGTGTCTCAGTCAGGAGACGGATGCCGTGGGGTTCTTCGGAGAAGCGAACCTGCCGGAACTGTCGATCAGCCGGGTGACGCCCCAGCAGATCCGACGCCTGTTCGAGCACCACCGGAATCCGGCGTTGCCCGCCGATTTCGACTGAGGAAGAACCCCGCACCGATTCGGGACGGATCGCCGATTGAGACACCGGTGTGGCCGGCTTGGCTTTCCTTCCCCAATCTGTGCTCCGTCCTGAATCGGTGAGGGGTCTCTTGAGACCGGTGACCGAGTGGATGGACCTCCTTGCTGGGGTTCCCACCGATCGGCACCGATCAACGCAGAGGAGACGGGGAAAGGGGAGGGGGCAGGCTCGGCGGTGGCGCGGGGCGGCAGAGCAACCGCCGAGGCACGAAGAGCACGCCGAGCCCGCAGAGAACGAGGCAAACCAGACTTCCATCTCCCCTCCAACCCGTGATAGCGTCCAGCCGTGAGCGAGATCATCTTCGAGATCCTTGAGGACGAGAGCGAAGGCGGCTTCGTGGCCCGGGCCCTCGGCCACTCCATCGTGACCCAAGCGGATACGTGGGAGGAACTGCGGGCCAACGTTCGGGATGCTGTCCGGTGCCATTTTGACGAAGGCCAGGCGCCGCGCGTGATTCGGCTTCACCGGGTATTCGACGAAGTGCTGGCGCTGGCATGAAGCTTCCCCGCGACGTCGCCGCGGCCGACCTCGAGAAGGCCCTGCGGCGGGCCTTCGGATACGAGTTCACTCGACAGAGCGGTTCACACCGCCGGCTTACCACGCAGACCGGCGGCGAGCATCACCTGACCATTCCCGTACATGATCCTGTCCCCCTATCGCTCCCGCCGCGGTCAGCGCCCGCGGCTAGAGATTGTGCCCGCGGTGAGGGCGGGACGGCGGCGGTCACGGTTGCAGCAGCAGGCTCGAGGGGGCGAAGGCGCGGAGGGGCAGAGTGAACCGGCCTTGCCGGACGGCGATGGTTTTTCCGGAGGGCAAACCCCGGAGGTCCACCGGCTGGATCGTGGCCACGTCGAGACCGCGGGGCAGCCGCACTTCGCAGTCGCCGGTGTAGCCGGCGTGTTCCCACAATCGCAGCAAGGTGCCCTTGCCGCGGGCGTTGGGGCCAAAGGCGGTCACACGGACGCCGCGCCGGGAGAGTTCGAGGCCGGTCTGGGCAGGGGGCAGAGTGCCGGCCGGGCCATCCGCGACCGCCGCCACGAGGGGGGACCGGGCTTCGTCGGAGGGGGTGATGAGGTTCTGTTCGGCGTTATCGCCGTCGACCGACCAGAGACGGACGCGCGAGGTCCAGGTGCCGGCGTTCCAGAGACGGAAGTTGGTGGTCCATTGATTGTTGAACACGTTGAGGTAGACGCGTCCCGGGCGGGGTTTCCACGTGGCGCTGTATTGCCATCCGCCCGGTTGGCCGAGGCTGACGAGGGGCGAATCAAGCGGGCAGAGGCCGACGCCGCGCCCGTCGTCGCCGGTGACGGTCAGTCCGCCGTTGAGCGCGAGTTGATCGAAGTTGCAGCCCTCGATGATGTCGGCGGCGGGATCGACGATGGATCCGAGGCGGGCGAGGCGGAATTGGGGATTGTGCACGGCGAGGGGGAGGGAGAGCCAGCCGGCCTCGGGCCAGGGATCGAACGGTTTATGGTGGACGGTGAGTTCGACGTCGAGGCAGGGCAGGTCGCGGTAGAGGACGAACCGGGTCGTGACACTGTGAGCCAGGTCCGGGCGGGCGGCGGCGTTCAGGGTTGCGGTGGTGGCGACGGCATCCTGTCGGATCCGTAGGGTGAAGTGGGATGGAGAGGCGGCGGCGTAGGGGACCTCGCTTGCCGGGGGGAGGCTGGGCTTGCCCAGCTCATTGGTGGCCCAATCGGCGTTGATCTTGACGTAAGCCTTGACGAAGGCTTGGACCTGGTCGCGGTCAAACCGCTCGTACAGGTACTGCCCGAAGCCCTGAGGAGCCCGGGGATCGATCAGCTCGCGGCCGGTCCGTTTGTCCGTGAGGGAGATGAGGATACCGCGGGCGGGATCGACGACGGCTTTGAAGAACGGGCTTTCGAGGATGGGGCTGTCGGTGTCGGCGGTGGCTGTCGGTGTCGGCGGTGGTGCGGCGACGAATTCAAACGTGCGGTAGCCCATGGCGGGAATGTCTCGAGCCAGGAAGAGGAGGAGGCCGTCGGCGGTCTGGCTCGGGACGGTTTCGCCGCCATCGCACGGTTTGAGGCCTGGGGGTGTGGTGACGGCGAGGTCGAGGCGCACCAGGCCGCTGCGTTTCCACGGCAGGGGATTGAAGACGACGATCCGCCGGCCGGGCACGGCGACGGCGCCGGCCAGGGCCTGCATCCGGTCCGCCAGGATGGGGGTGAGGAGGCGTTGCGCCTGTTCGATGTAGCCGGTGTGCTCGTCCCAGGAGGACTCGATGCGGGCGAACTTGCCGGCCGCTCGATCCGCCTTCCAGGCGTCGCCGAACGGCAGGGTGTACTTTCCGTAGATCCACCAGAAAGCGCCGCCCCAGGTGTGCTCGCCGTAGAGGAGGCTTTGCTCGAAGGCCTCCGCCAGGGGGGCGGTGACGTCAGCGCCGGGAACGTTCCAGGCGGTGAGATGGGTGGCGAGGCTCTCAGTGGCCACGAGGGCGGGGCGTAGGTTCCGGGCGATGCTCGCGCCGCGCGGATCCGCCATGGGACCGTGAATCCAGGTGTCGGGCATATCACCGCGGACAACGGGCAGGTCGGGTTTCCCGGCGAGGATGGCGTCGGCGAAATCGGAGAGGCGGCCGATGCGGATCGTGACGCCGGGCAGCTGTGTTGCGGCGTTGGCGAGCAGTTGTTTGACCTCGTTGGGCTTGGGGGGGCCGTGGTTATCGCCGGTGTGGATGAGCGCGAGCCAGGTTGAGTGCGGCCAATCCTGGGGCGGGACGAGGCCGGTGCCGTAGCTTTCGGCAGTGTACATGGTCAGCAGGCGGGATCCGTCGGGTCCTTCCCACCAGAAGAGCCGCGGCACGTGGGGGGACCGGCTGGCGGCGTTGCAGCCGAGGTGGAGGAAATCGACGCCGGCATGCCGCAGGAGTGTCGGGAGGATCCAGGAATGGCTGGGGACGTCGGTCATCTTGGCGTCACGCGGGAGGGGACGGCCGGTGGCCTTCGAGAGATCGGACGAGAAATCGAGGCCGCGGACCAGGTCCTCGGGTTCGAGCAATTCGGTATGGGTGGTGAAGGGGAGGGCATGGACGGCGAAGCGGCCCTGGGCGAGCGCGTCGAGGATGCGCTGTCGGCGTTCCGGGGTCTGGCCGGGCCAGGCCTCGGCGATCTGGGTGAGCGGCCACCCGGGGAGGGTCCAGACGAACTGTTGATCGGGCGGGAGTGTCCGGTTGGCGTCCACGACGTCGAGCGCCTGATCGATCATCGCGGTGCGGTAGCGTGCGACGACGTTGCTGGCCATGTCAGTGTAGCCGATGTCGAAGTGCGTCTTGAAGACGACCACGACCTCCCGGACACGGGGCGGGGCGGGCGGGGGGTCGCTGACGGCGGCCGTCACGCTCGCGATGCCGAGGAGTCCCCCGGCGAGCAGTCGATTCCAGCGGGTGATTCTCGGGGTCTGCATAGGTGTTCGCGGGACCTCGGAGGATTGCGGCAGGTCACTTGCCGGCGCTAGAGTCCTCGACTTGTGGAATGTGTGGTCAACAGGTCAAGTTTGGTCCCTGACGCTCCAAACCCGCCCCCCCCTGCCTTCGAGGACTCTACATTAGCGAGGCGCGGAAGAGAGGGTCCGGAAAGGCAGGCAGGTTTCATGGGATCGCGGACTTCGTTAGGTCTGAGGCGGCGCCTCGCTAGGACGTTGGTAGACGCGGACATAATCGATGGTCAACCGCTGGGGGAAGATGGTGTCGTCGACCCCCTGCTGGCCGCCCCAGGCCCCGCCGATGGCGAGGTTGAGGATCAGATACTGCGGCGCGCCAAAGGGCCAGGAGTCGACGCCGGTGCCGTCGTTGGCCAGGGTGAAGTACCGGGTGTCATCGACGAAGAAGTCGAGCTTCTGCGGGGTCCACTCGAGGGCGTAGACATGGAATGTCTTTTCCGCATTGGGGAGGCGGAGTTGGGAACCGCGGCCGTTGCCGCGGGCGTGGTTGTGGCCGCGGGTATGGACATTGGCGTGGACGACGCCGGGGGCGTGTCCGACGTACTCGAGGATGTCGATTTCGCCGCAGGCGGGCCAGCCGACCTGTGCGATGTTGGTGCCGAGGGTCCAGATGGCGGGCCATGTGCCCCGGCCCGACGGCATTTGGGCGCGGACTTCGATCCGGCCGTACGTCCAGGAGGCGCGTCCGCGGGTGGTCACGCTGGCGGACGTGTGGTCGGCGAACTCGCGTCGCTGCTGCCAGCGGCGCTCGGGGGCGTTCGCCTGGTATCGCGGATTGGGGAAGCGCTCCTTGCGGGCTTCGATGACGAGGTGACCGTTCTCGACCCGGGCGTTTTCGATGCGGTTCGTGGTATAATACTGGAGCTCCTGGTTTCGAACGAAACCCTCCTCGTAGGACCACTTGGCGGGATCGGGCAGGCCGTCGCGGTCGAATTCATCGGACCAGACGAGCTGCCAGTCGGCGGCCGCTGCGCGGAGGGCGAGAAGCGCGAGAGGGGCCAGGATTGCCACACGCGAGAGTGCCTTCATGACGCCATCGCAACGCGGGGCGTGGGCGCTGTCAAGCTCTCACCCGCCCGGATCCTCGCCTCCCGCGTGCGGCGCGAACGCACGCCATCGGTGCCTGGTGGGTTTTTGCCTTGAAGGCGCGTGGGGTGTCGGCTCCGGGGAGGCCCGCCCTGGGGGCGGGCGGGCTTCCCAATCCGCGAAAACCCCGGACTGGGCGGCTCAAGGCGTCTGGTTCAGTCCAGGAGGTTGAGCCGCAAGGGACGCTTACGCGCGGCGCGGATTGGGGGACAGGATGAAGGCTTGACCTGCTGACCCCATGCACCACAATTCGAGGAGTCTAGAGTCCTCGAATTGTGGAATATGCGGTCAACAGGTCAAGTTTGGTCCCTGCCGTTCCAACTCCGCGCCCCTGCCTTCGAGGACTCTACATTAGCGAGGCGCGGAAGAGAGGGTCCGGAAAGGCAGGGAGGTTTCATCGGATCGCGGACTTCGTTAGGTCTGAGGGACGCCTCGCTACAGAAAGGTCTTCGATGAACACTCGGGCACTCCGTTCTTTGGGCAGGGATCTTGCCTATCTCGCCTGGCTGACGCGGGTTGGGCTGAAGCCGCTCAGTCGATGGGAGGCCGCATTCGATTCGGGCCTTGTTGGGGCTTTGGGCGGGTTGGATCTTCAGACCGCGGTCGTCCACCGGAAGACACTCGCGGGCGGGCCGGTTCGTGAGCTTCTCTTTTCCCGGTCCTCGGATCCCCTCGAGTCGTATGCCGCGCGTTTCGAGGGCACGCGTCTCGAGCCGAGCCCCGAGAACGTCCGGTTCGAGGGCCAGCTTTTCGGGTACCCGGCCTGTTGCGTCGAGAGCTATGTCGCTCACGGCTACCGGCGGAACTCGCTGCGGCGGGCGGACCAGCGGCTTTTGTTTCACTGGGCGTGTCCGGCGTGTGGAGTGACGCCGCGGTTGCTGCCGGGGTATCGCGCGGCGCATGCCGCCTGCCGTGAGGCGTGGCGGGCGGCCGGGGGCCGCGGGCTGTCACGGTTGGCGCGGCGGTTGTCATCGCTGTCGGGGGGCAAGGCCCTGGTGCGGCTCGCGGCGGCGGCGACGTTGGCGGTGGCGGCGGCGGGGGTGCAGGGTATGGCGTCGATCGATCCCGATCCCCACGTGTTGCCGCTGAGCGTTTGGGATGATCCCGACGGCGACGGGTTGACGAGCCGGGAGGAGGGCGTTCTGGGGACCTGCGACACCTGTGCCGACGAGGATGCCAACGGGGTTCCGGACGGTGTGGATCTGGCGAAGGTGCTGGCTGCGGCGCTGGCGACGCTGCCGACGGAAGCTTCGGGCACGCAGCCTTACGTCCTTCACCACATGGCGTTCGGGCTCGAGAACTGCAAGGTCTGCGGCGCCGCCATCAATATGGGAGTGATCGAGGTGGTGAATCCACTCGAGAACCAGTCGATACGCTTTCCCTACATGGGGCAGCATTATCTCGAGCACGGGAGCTTCGAGTATGCCGGGAGCGTACACAGCGGGAGGGTGAACCCGGCGTTGCTCAAGCTGCTGCTGACTGCGGGGGGGCTGGGCCATTTTCTGCCGGAGCCGGTGGCATGCGACACGGACGGAGATGGCTTGTGGGACATCGAGGAGCCTTCATTCCGGTGTCATCCCGCCCGGCCGGACACGGATGGGGACCGGGTGCCGGACGGGATCGACGCGGCTCGGGCGTTGCGTCTCCGGCTCGACGCCTTGCCGCGGGCGGCGAGCGAGGAGCAAGGTCCGAAGGACCGTCCCTTTGTGGTCGAGCATCCGATGGATGGCATTGAGCTTTGCCCGCGGTGCGGCGAGTGGGTGGTGATGGACATGTGGCTGGTGGTGAACCCGCTCAACGGCGTCAGCGTCTCCGTTCCGTCGATGGCGTTGCATGACCTCGAGCACGGCGGTTTCCTGTGGAAGGGCGGGCAGTTGGCGGGTGGCGAGGGGCGTATTGACCCGCGCCAGCTCCGCGCGGCTCTGGGCGCGGAGAGCGAGGAGCATTGGCTCGTCGTGTCGCCGGATTCGGACGGGGACGGCCTCAGCGACCCGGAGGAGGAGGGATTGGGCATGGACGCCCAGCGACCGGATGAGGACGGCAACCAGGTGCGGGACGGGGCGGATCTCGCTCTGAAGCTGGCGCAGGAGATTGCGGCGTTGCCCGACAGGCCTCTGCCGGACGGGGTGTACAAGGAGGAACACCTTCTGCGCGGACTCGAGACGTGCGACGTGTGCGGGGCGCATGTTAACATGGGCTGGCTCGTCGTCTGCAATCCCCGGGCGGGGCTCCACGCCAAGCTGCCTTACATCGGGCTGCATTACTTCGAGCACGGCGGGTTTTCGTATGCGGGGGACGTTCACGGCTTCGACCGGGCCGAGGTCACACTGCTGATGGACGCCCTGCATTCGAAGGGGCCGAGCCATCGGCTGGCGGTGCCGGGCGATGCGGATGGCGACGGGTTGACGGACCCGGAAGAGAAGCACTTCAAGACGGATCCGGGAAGCGCCGACACCGATGGGGACGGTGTGCCGGACGGGTTCTGCCTGGCGCGGGAGCAGTGGCGGGCGGTCCAGGCGCTGCCGCGAACCGTGGGGCGGACGACCCACGCGGTGGACTACGTGATGAAAGGCCTGGTGAAGTGTGACGTGTGCGGGCAGTCGATCAACATGGGTTACGTCGAGGTGGTCAATCCGGCCCGCCATCTCACGCTCGAGATTCCCTATCTCACCCTGCACTTCATGGAGCATGGCAGTTTTCTGCCGTCGCCTGGCAAGCGCCTGGATCCGATTGCCCTCGATGCGATCCTGCGGCCGGTGGTTGTTGTGGCGTCCGAAAGCGGGCGCGTGAGCCTGTGCTGGCTGGGGCAGGCGGGGTGCACGTATCGTATCGAGAGCGCGGCGGAGCTGGGCGGGCCCTGGGAACAAGGGCAGGTGTTCTATGGCGAGGGCGGGGAATTGAGGTTCGAGGAGGCCGTGGAGGCCACCGCGGGCCGGCGGTTCTACCGCGTCGTCGAGGAGTGAGCCGCAGCGGACTGGGTTCGCGCAGGGGGGTTGCTGCGGGTCGAGAGGACCCGCGCCCCGGAAGGGAGCCAGTTCACGGTTTCTCGGCGAACCCTGCTGCTTCGCAGACCACGCGGCCGTCGACGATCGTGAGGAGGACCTTGGTGTTGGCGATTTCGGCGGGCGTGATGGTGAACACGTCGCGATCGAGGAGGATCAGGTCGGCGAGTTTGCCTGGCGCCAGGGTGCCTTTCAGGCGCTCCTGGAACTCGGCTGTTGCCGAGCCGATTGTGAAGGCGCGCACGGCTTCCTCGACGGTGATCTTCTGGTCGGGGATCCAGCCGTCGGGGTTGCGGCCATCGAGGGTTTGGCGGGTGACCGCGGCGGCGATGCCCAGCAGCGGGTTGAGCGGCGCCACGGTCCAGTCGGATCCGAAGGCGAGGGTGGCTCCACTGTCGAGGAGGGATCGGAAGGCGTAGGTGGTGCGGGCGCGTCCGGGGCCGATCCGCTTCTCGGCCCAGCGACCGTCGTCGGCGCAATGATAGGGCTGCATCGAGGCGATGACGCGGCTGTGCGCGAAGCGGGGGATGTCAGCCGGGCGGAGGTGCTGGGCGTGCTCGATCCGACAGCGGGCTTCGCGGGTGGCGGGCGGCGGTGTGCCCTGCTCGAACACGGTTAGGATCTCGTGGTTGGCGCGATCGCCGATGGCGTGGATGGCGATTTGCAGGCCGGCGGCGGTGGCGGTGCGGACACGGGCGAGCATGGCGCCCTCGGGCATCATTTCGTCGGTGGCGAGGCCCCGGGTATCGGGCGCGTCGTTGTACGGTTCGAAGAACCAGGCGGTGGTCGAGCCGAGGCTGCCGTCCGAGAATCCCTTGAGGCCGCCGATGCGGAGCATGGGATTGCCGAAACCGGCGCGGACGCCGATGGCAGCGAGCTTCTCGAATTGCGGGAGGGGCCAGAAGGCGTAGATACGGGTGTCGAGCTGGCCGCGTTCGAGGAGTTCCTGGTAGACGCCGACGTCCTCGTTGGCGGACATGTCCTGGACGCTGGTGACGCCGAGGCTGGCGGCGTGCCGGGTGGCGGCGCGGGCGGCGGCGAGTTTCTCGTCGCGGGTGGGCGCAGGGATGATGCGGGTGACGAGGCCCATGGCGGCGTCCTTGAGGATGCCGGTTGGCTCGCCGGTGGCGGGGTCGCGAACGATGAGCCCGCCGGGGGGCGTTGGGGTGTCGCGGGTGATGCCAGCCTGTTTCAGGGCGAGGCTGTTGGCCAGGGCCATGTGGCCGTCGAGACGGCTGACGAAGACCGGTCGGTGGGGCACGGCGGTGTCGACCAAGGTGCGTGTGGGCAAGGGCGCTCCGGGCCAGGACTCGTGATCCCAATCGCCGCCGGTGATCCACCGGCCTTCAGGGATCTGGGCTGCGAACTGGCGGAGGCGCTCGGTGAACTCCCCGGGCGTCCGCGCGTCGCGCAGGTCGACGTTCGACAACTGGAAGCCGCCCGAGAGAAAGTGAACATGCGCGTCGTTGAACCCGGGGAGCAATAATCGGCCGCGGGCGTTGATGACGCGGGTGTTCTTGCCGGCCAGAGCGCGGACGGCGGCCTGATCCCCCACGGCGGCGATCCGGTTGCCGGCGATCGCCACGGCCTCGGCCCGAGGCTGTTCGGGGTCCATGGTGCGGACGTTGGCGTTGACGACCAGGAGATCGGCCTGGGGCAACCCCGAGGCGTTGCAGGCAGGGTGGTGGGGCATAAGACAGGACGAGAGAACGATGGCCGTGACCCCGGCGTTCATGCGGGCACAGTTGTATCGGAATCCCGACACGGTGGCAATGCCGGCCCGGATCGCCTCGAGGCTACGTGGAGCAGTGCCGGGGTGAAGCAGCGGATACTGGACGACGACGGTGTCCGGCGCACCATCGGGGTTCTGGTTCCCCGGGGTGGCAGCGGCCAGCGGTTCGTCCGGCTGAGGGTCGCCCATTAGCTCCTTGTCAGACAATATCTACCAACATGCTATCTTCCTCGCCCCCTCGACTGCGCTCGGGGGAGAGGGCAGGCCTGTCCGCCGTATCCTTGGCGAAGGCGGAGGAGAGGAGGGGCCTGTGTCAGTCCGCGAGCGGGGCACCCCTCTCCCTCGATGCCTCCCCCCGCTCCGGGGTCGCAGGGGGAGGGAAGAACCGGCGCGCGGACTTGGTTGGGTTTGAGGCGCGCCTCAAACCCAACCAAGTCCTCAGGCCCATGAAGAGCCTGCCGTGCTTGCCCACCCTCTCTTCCGCGCCTCGCTCATCAGAGTCCTCGACGGAGGAAGGGGAGGCCTGGAACAACAGAGACCCAAACTTGACCTAATCGCATCGACTTTCACAAGTCGAGGACTCTAGCGGGGACGGATGCCGGCGGCGGTCTCTGGGGTTTGAGGGGTGTGGCGCCGTCTTCACCGACGGGATAGGCGGCGTCGCAGTTGGCGAGGGCGGCGATGAGGTCGCGCATCATGCGATCGAGCTGGGCTGGTTGCGTGGCGGCGAGGTTTTGTTGTTCGAAGGGGTCGGTCTTGAGGTTGAAGAGCTGGTAGTGCGAGTTATCGGACGCTGCCGACGGGTAATAGTGGTAGACGACCTTCCAATCCCCGTCGCGCCAACTGGACCAGTAATCGCTGCGGTGGGGTGCGTGCGGGTAATGCATGAGGAACCGCTCGGGCCGGCCGCGGTCGGGTCGGCCGGCGAGCAGCTTGTTGAGCTTCAGGCCGTCGACCGCGTAGTCGCGCGGGGGTTTGACGCCGGCGACGTCGAGAAGGGTGGGGAAGAGATCCTGGACGGCGGCCTGCTGGATTTGGATGGTGCCGGCGGCGATGGGGAGCCGCTTTTGGCACGGTTGGCCCGGCAGGGGTTTGGCCCAGGCAGCGATGAACGGGACGCGCATGCCGCCTTCGTAATGGGAGCCCTTCTTGCCGCGGAGGGGGGCGGCGCAGGCGACTTCGTGGGCGCCCCCGAGGGGCGCGTCGCTGCCGTTATCGCCGAGGAAGAAAACGAGCGTGTTCTCCGCGACGCCCAGGTGCTCGAGGTGATCCAGCAGGTCGCCGAGGGACTTGTCCATGCCCTCGATGAGCGTGGCGAAGGCCTGGGCCTGGGCCGACTTTCCGGAGTGGACGTAGTTCGCGGCGAAGCGCGGATCGGATTCGAACGGCGCATGGACGGCGTAGTGGGCAAAGTAGAGGAAGAAGGGGACGCCGGCTTTCACGGCGTCGCTGACGCGCGCCTTGGCCTCGATCGTCAGGGCCTCGGTGAGGAAGGTGTCGGTGCCGTGGTATTTCCCGAGATGCGGCACGGCGTAGCTGGCGTTCGGGGTGCCGTGGCCGAAGTTTTTCTTGCCGTAGTAGCTGCCGGGGTGGCCGAAGCAGGCGCCGGCCACGTTCACGTGAAAGCCGAGGTTGGTCGGGTCGGCGCCTGGGGAGCTGCGGGGGCCGAAGTGGCCTTTGCCGACGTGAAGGGTGCGGTAGCCTGCGGAGCGCAGCAGGTCGGGCAGGGTCACGTCGCTGGACCGGAGTCCCCGCCAGTTCCAGTCGGGGGGGCCGTGGGGGCCGGCGTTGTCCTTGTCGGGGTTGATCCAGTTGGTGGTGCGATGGCGGGCGGCGTTCTGGCCGGTGAGGATCGAGATCCGCGTGGGCGAGCAGACGCTCATCGCGCAGAAGTTATTGAAGCGGATGCCCTGGGCGGCGAGACGTTCCATCGCGGGCGTTCGATAGAACTCGTTGAGCGGGTAGCGGCGGGGCTGGCCCGTTTCGCCGGTGAGGAATGGCACCGAGGTGTCCATGATCCCCATGTCATCGACGAGGAAGACGACGATGTTGGGCGGGGGCGGGGCGGCGGGGAGCAGGCTGGAACCGAATGCCAGCCACGCGATGAGAGGCAACACGGCTTTCACCGCGGCATCGTGGCATGGAGTCCGGTCCCGGATCGAGTCTGAAGTTGGGCTCCGCGGGACGAAGGGTCCACGAACCGGCACGATGGGCATCCCATAGGGGAGGCTGGGAGTGTCAAGAGCCCGGAGCGCTCCCGGATCCTCGGGTAACGCGTGTGGCGCGAACGTCTGCCATCAGCTCCTGGTGGGTTTCGGCCTGGAACGGCGCGTGCGGTGTCGGCTCTGGAATCAGCGGTTGGCGGTCGGAGCCCACTCGAGTCGGGTCTGAGAGACCGCGAGCTTGTCGATGGCGAGGCGTGACAGTGGTGCGGGATGCAGCGCCCCTTCGGTCCAGAGGGCGAGGGTGCTGGTGCGGGATCGGGAGTCCGGACGCTCGGACTCGCCGATGGGGAGGAGGCTCTGGGCCAGGTCAGGATCGTGCATGGGCACCCATTGTGTGTAGGACTGTGCGGTTTGGCATCCGATCGTTCCGCCGTCGATCGCGTGGAGGGCTGGCAAGGGCACCGCGAGGCTGTCATCCAGGGCCGGGAACCCGTCCAAGCTTTCGCAGTAGCCAAGGCGCTGTCGCCGGACCGCCTCCCGGGCCCGCAGGCTCCAGCCGGCAGGGTCAGGCCCGTGTTTCTGTTGAGCCGACCGCCAGGCTGATGCGAGCGAGCGGTCGATGTAATCCTGTTCCGAGGCCGACAACTCGGCGCGGGCGTCCTGCCGCAGGCGCGCCGTCGCGGTCTTGAGGAAGTAGGCCAATCCCGACTCGCCCCCGCCGTAGACTGTCGCCAGGTCGGTGGTCATGATACGGAAGAAGGTGTTGAGCTCGAGCGCCAAGGCCGCGCCCTCCTGGTTCAGGGACGACGCCGCGCCGGCGCGGTACCAGGGCTCGAGCTGGGCCAGGGCCAGGCGTGCGTCGTCCGAGAGTTCGTGTTTCAGGGCGTCCCGCAAGTGCAGGCCCAGCTTGACGAGGTCGCGGCGGGCCGGGTTCACCGTGTCGAAGTGCACCTGCCGCACCTCCTCGGGTGTGAAGCGTTCCCGGGCGGTGAGACACTCGCGCAGGCGCCAGGATCGAAGCGTATCGCCACCGGTGCCGGTCATGGCACCCAAGGGGAGGGGATACCAGGACTCGATGGGGCGGTGGTTGCCGCTGTACAGAAAGCCGGCGGCCGGGTCGAGGACGCCCGGGAGCAGATCGGCCGGGAGAATCTCCTGCCAGTCGTGGTCCCGCTGGCGGCCCGGTCGGGCGGTGCGTCCGCCCGTGGGATCCTGCCTCGAGCGGACCGGAATCGCCGCGACGGCGCGGTAGCCGATATGGCCATCGCGGTCGCCGAAAACCACGTTGGCGCTCGGGAACCGCCAGTCGAGCAGGGCCGCATCGAATTCCCGGGCATTGCGGGCTCGCATCATGGCAAGTCCCGCCTCGACGGTCTCCCGCTGGGGTTCGCACATCGGAACGCGTTTGATCGCCACTTCGCCTTCGTCCGGCAGGGCGAAGCAGAACGCGGTGGCGACCGGTCCCAGGTGGGTTTCGCGGACGACGAACGGGATGGGATTGGCCTCCTTCACGCGGATGGTCTCCTGATGCACGGTCATCGGCCGCCACTCGCCGTCGAATCGGTACTGATCCGGGCGTTGGGCATCGGTCTCGAGCAGGAACAGGTCCGCTTGGTCGGCTCCCAGGGCGGTGATGCCCCACGCGACGCGATCGGTGAAGCCGATCAACAGGATCGGGCTGCCCGGCACACCAATGCCCCGCGCGTTGAAGGTCTTGCCGCAGACATGGAATTCGTAGAAGAGCGACGGATGGCGCACGGGGGTTTGGGGGTCGCTGACCAGCACGGACGAACCGGTCGTGGTTCGTCGGCCGGCCACGACCCAGGCGTGGCTGAACTTGGGGCCCTGGGCACGCTCGCCGCCGGCCTGGAAGCCATGGTCTCGGGCGTAATGCTCGACGCGCTCGATCCAGTCACGGGACACGTCGGTCCGCTTGACCACCGCCGGTGCGTCATCCGGGGGCAGCGCCGCGGCGGTCGCCGATGCTGCACGTTGCAACCGGGCCGTTTCCGTGGGGCGACCGTCCCCCTGATCTCTCCGGGCGCGATCGGGTGCGCTCGGTGTTCGGGCGTTGCGGCCGGCGATGAGGTCGCGCGTGCCGTCCGTGGCGAAGAACTGGCCGAGGTGCCACCAGGAGGCGAGACAGTCGGCGGGAGTCCATGGTTCGGGTTCAAGCCCCATGCGGGCGAAGAGGGGATGCAGGTCCCGCCGGTGTTCGCGGAAGCAGGCGTTGACTCCATCGCAGTAGGCTTCGAGCAGGGACGCCGTGGCGCGGTCGAGATTGGCGGCGGTTTGTCGGGCGGCGCGGTGAAAGCCGAACGTCCGCATCTTGCGATCGTGATCCACGGAGGTAACCCGACGGTTGAGCTGGCGGACCTCGCCGACCACCTCGGAGAGTCGGCCCTGGATGATGCGCAGCGCGTAGGTCATTTGGAACGCCCGATCCTCGGCCGTCGCGTAGCCCAAACCGTAGAACGCACCGGCATCCGTCTCGGCGAACACGTGGGGAATGCCCCACGGATCGCGCACGATCGCGATCTCCTCGGCCAAGCACAGCGGGGTCCCGCCCAGCATGGCGGCGGCGAGAAGGCCGGGAAACAAACGAATGAGTCCGTGAGAAAGGAGCGAGCGCCGAGGCCGCCCGAGCCGGGCCTGTCGCCGCGTCGGTCCGCACTTCGGCGATGTTGCGTCATTCATTGGTTTCCAGGGGTTGATGGGTTGATGGCCAGCAGCTTGCCCTGCTTGCCCTGGCCGGACAATCCCAGTTTCCTGAGGGTTTGATCCCGCTCCGGGATCGCGCACATCCCGTTGCGGGCTCGTGGAAAGGCAGGAGGCAGACCAATCCGTGCCCCGTTCATCAGGACGACAGGGGTATCCGCCATTGCCCGTTGGACGGCGTCTTGACGCTTACCACCGGAAGAAGCGGTACGGATCATCCCATTCTGTCGGCCGGGTGAGATAAAGGCCTTCGAGCCAGCGGCCGGCGCCTGGATCCTGAACCAGCGTGCGGCCCGCGCGGTCGTGCTGTCCCTGGCGCGCGTCTGGCACAGGGGCTCCGGTGCTCGCCGTCGAGGGTTCGTTGTTCTTCTCGACGGGATCATGGAAACGGTCCAGAAGGGGCGTCGAGCCGGCGACGCCGAGGTTTCCCAGCAACCGGCTCAAGGCGAAGGACGTCCGGACGTGGGTGCGGCGCTGGTTGAAGCGCTCCGGCCGCGGGTCGAACTCCCAGGGGCGCAGCTGGCAAAACACCACGTTGGTGGCAAACGCGAGGACGCCGTCGCCGACGATCGTGGCCCCGCCGGTGACGAGCGGCAGCCGTCGGGGATCGCGGGAGTGGGCATCCGCCGGGGAAACCCCCGCGAAGGGCGAGGCTGCCTCGCAGGGGTCGAACGGGGTGGCGATGTGTTCGGCGGTTCGCATGGTGACAGGATCCGGCAGGAAGGCGTTCGCTTCCGGTTCGGCCAGTCCGACGGCCAGGACGCGCCCCCCGCCCCGGATCCAGTCTGCGAGGGGCGCCCCGGCGCGGGCGATGGCCTGGCCGCCGCCGGGGCCGACGATGAGCACGTCGTCGGGCTCGGGGCATTCGCCTGCGAAGGGACGAGGCTGCACGCCCACGGCGTTGAGCCACGCCTGTCCCGCCGGGTCGCCGGCGTACACGGCAGTCCGCACAGGGGCGGACTCCGCGGTGTCGATGTACCGGAGGATATTGTCGGCGAGGGTCTCTGCCGCCGGGTCGGTTTCGGTCCGCCCGGTGACGTCCATCTGGCAGAAGAGGACCCGCCCCTGGCCCTCGCGGTACTCGAGCAGCGGGCTGTACTGCAGGGCAAAACCGCCGTCGAGGATCGGCAGGAAGTTGCCGCGGGGCGGTTTTTCGATCAGGACCGAGGCCACAGTGCCGCGGTTGCCGCAGCGCCAGAGCCGGGTGACTTCGAGTCCGCACCAGCGCACGGCGGGCGCGCCGTTGTAGCGCGGGCTCGGCGCGCAGTCCAACGCGGGGGGAGTCAGGGTGGCAGCGCCGCGCCAGTCGCGCAGCGCCCCGGCATCCAATCCGGCGAGCAACGGGCTGTCCGGCACGCGCGGCCAGACCTGTCGCAGACCGTACTCGGCGATCCGGAAACCGAGCCGTTGCTCGAGGACGTGGGCGGTCTGCTCGAAGACGACGACTTTGAGTCCGTCCCGCACGCGGCGGAGGGACGGGGCTGGGCCGTCCGCGGACAGGGCGCGCTTGCCGATCAGCAGGACGTCGAAGTTGGCAAGATCTGATGTGGCGTCGACGGTCTGGCAGGCGACGCCCCGGTCGGCCAGCCATCGGGCGGTCTGCCCGGGCGGATCGAACAGCGCGATTGTCGAGGTCGGCCGGACCGGTGTCCGACGAGGCATGACCTGGAAGGTGAAGGCATCTTCCTGGTGTTCCCCGGTGTTCGAAGCGAAGCTGGCGTCGATCCGGTAAGTGCCGGACGCAAGGTCGTTCGGGAGCTGGAACTCGAAGGGAACGCGCATCTGAGTGCCGGCGGGTACGACGAGTCCTGTGGGGTCAGTCCTCACAATCGACACTCTCGAGTTCTTTGGTTGGCGCGTGAGTGGACTCCACGACGCTGTGGTGTCGCCGGCGACCGGTTGGCGGGAGTTGTTGATGAGGATGAGCTGTTTGCGCACCGTTTCGCCGGGGTGGAAGAGGTGATCCTTGGCGGTGAACTGCTCCGCGCTGCCGGCGATCCACGCCAACAGAGGCCGGTTATTGCGGATCAGGGCCTGGGCGGTCGGGGTCGCGACCCAGTCGGATCGGTCATAGGCAAGATCGAACCGGGCGTAGGTGCGGTCGATGAAGTCCGGGCTGTAGCCGGGCTGTTGCAGGCGATCCCAATCGACCGGCAGGTCGCGTCGGCGCGACTGGAACCCGTCGCGCAGGATCCAGAACCGGCCGTGTTCCCACGGGGAGTTGCCCGAGAGCCCCCAGGTGCGGAACGCCCGCCAGTTAGCAGTCGTGTAGGCCGCTTGCACGGGCTGCATCTCGTCCAGTCGCCCATCGCCCACCGGCGTGGGGTAGTCCCAGCGATGCCAGACGCGTCCCCGCTGGAACTGCTGAGATTCCCAGCGCAGGTTTCGCTTTTCCCGCTCGCTGATCTGGTAGGCCGTGTCGCCCAGGAACTGGGCGTTCCACTCGGCGAGGCAGTATTCCCACGGCACGGGCGCGCTGCCGAACTCGCGTTTGCCCTGGTACCAGCCGCGGTACATCGTCCAGTCCCAGCCGAAGGGCGCGCCGTACTCGACGAGCACCATGGGTTTCACCCCCGCGCCCGCCCAGTGCTCGAACCAATCGTCCAGCTCCTGGATGGGGACGAAGTTGGGATAGAAGTTGACGGTGTACATGGAGCCGAGGTTGCCCGAGGAGTGATGGTAGACGAGGCGGCTGGGGTCGAGGCGCCTGACGATGGCTTCGGCGCGGAGGGCGCGAGCCGCATTGCGGGCGGCCCAGGTGTCCCGCGCATCACTCAGCCCGTCCATGGTCCACGGGTTCATGTCCTCGTTGTAACCGGTGGCGTTGTGGCTCATGGCGTAGCTCACCACACTGGGATGGCTCCCGGCCACGCGCACGTAATGGGCCGCGTGCCCGGCGTAGCCATTCGTCTGGTCTGCAGCCGGCGAGGTCCAGTCGTAGGCACTGAAGTGCGGCTGCGACAGTGCGACCAGCATGCCGGTGTCGTCTGCTGCCCGCAGGATGTCGTCAAAGCTGAGATGGGATCCAGGCTCGCAGCCGTAGTTGTGGGAATAGACGAAGTTGATCCCGAAGCTCTTGAGGCGGAGGAAACTCTCCCTGGCGGCGGCGTAGGTCGCCAGCGCGGCTCCCACCTGCGCGTTGTCCAGGGGGACGACCGAGAGATACAACCGGGTGCCGTTGAGGTGGAAATCACGGCCCTGGATCCAGAATTCCCGAAAACCGAACCGTATCGGGAACGCGATGTCCAGCGCACGTCCGGCCGCGTCGCACAACGACACTTCGGCGGCGTGCTGGTGTTGGGGAGTGTCAAGGTCCCAGAGCCGCGCCGGTTTCCAGGAGGCGCTGAATGCGGAGCGGCCGTTGACGCGATCGAGGGTCGGGGAAGCCGGGCCTGCGAACTCCGCGACGGTCCGGATCTCGTCGAGGATTCTGGCTTTGAGGGTGTAGGGTGTGTCTGGGTCAAGCCCGTCAAGCCCCGCGTCAACCGTGATCCGACCCTGACGGACTGAGGTATGCACCCGGAGATCGCCAAGCCTCGGCCCGGCCGGCTCGCTGACGAGCCACACGTCGCCGCACAAGCCGCGGCGCTCGACGGTTCCTTTTCGCTGTCGGGCGGCGTTGGTGTCGGTGAAGGACTCGAGGACGGCACTCAGGGGCATTGCGACGACGAGCAGGCTCAAGACCTGGGTTTGACCCGGACGAACCGCGGCGGTGATGTCGAGGCGCCCGGCCGGAAAGCGCAATGAGCCCGCCTCGAGTCCGTCAACAAGGACGGTGGCGAAGGAATTCAAGCAGCTGACATCCAGGGCGATGCGCCGGCCGGTCCAGGCGGCGGGGATTGTGATGGTCCGTTCGTACCACGCGGCCTGCAGTTGCCCGAGCTTCGCATCGTTCCAGCTGGGGTGGGCGTAGAGCGTCTGGTAATCACTTTGCATGTAGTCCTGCACTCCGGGCCAGGGGGCGGGCACTTTGTAGTAGCCCCACGTTCCCGTGGGCACCTCGCGGGAATCCGCGGCGGCCGGTTGCCACCGCCAGAGTCCGTTGATGCAGAGGCGCTCGCGTGTGGGCGTGGTTTCGCGTCGGGCTTTTGTCGCATCCCAGACGGCCCTGACGCCTGCGGGCAGCGGCACCGCGAAGTCGTTCTGCGCCCTGGCGGCGCAGGGCAACTCGAGCATCGTCCACATCGCGAGCAGCAGCAGGAGGCGACTGCGCCAGGGCGGGCTGCAGCAAGGGCAACGAAGGACCATGAACGAGGGCAGACGGATGAGGCTCGGTGGATTCATGCTGGCACTGGGGTCATCGATTCCCCCGGAAAGCCGGCGGTTCCGATTCCGGCTCGGTTTCCCACACGAAGATCGTGGGCGGTCGGACCGGGCCGCGTGCACGGGCAGGTGGCCCGCCAACAGCGAGGGAGACAACAGGTTGGTGGCTGTTTTCTGACAAGGCGAGGACTCTAGCTCCGGCGCAAGGACGAATCGAGTTGGAACTGGCCGCGGCTCCAACCATGGTCGCGCATTGGAATGGCCGCCTGCCCGGTCGTCACGTACTGTGAGCGGCATCGTGGATGGAGCATCGTTATGAAGACCAAGGTGGAATTGACGGAGGCGATGGAGCAGGAGTGGCCCGTGTGTCCTCACTGCAAGAAGGAGCTGCGCGAGCTGAAGTTCCGCAAGCGCGGCTGGCTGACCACGCTCATGGTGTTCTGGTGTCCGCATTGTCGCTCCCTGTTGAGCACCTCGATGACGTTCAATGGATGACGATGCTACGAGTGCATCCGTTTAGGATGCAGTGCCCGAGTTCTCGATCGGGGTTGGCCTTGACGCGCGAGGAGCAGGGGCCCAGCCTGAGCCGATGAGCTTCCCTGCTGCGCAACGGCCGGTGCCACGGCAATCCAGGCGTCTGTGGGGGCTTCCGCCCTGGATCCTGCTCCTGTGCGTCTTGAGCGGTCAGGGGGTCAGAAGAGGTGGCGCCGCGGATGCCTCCCAACCCGTTGTCAATTCCCTGGGGATGAAGCTGATGCCGATTCCGGCCGGGAGCTTTGAAATGGGCAGCGCCGACGGCGAGTTCGACGAACGGCCCGTTCACCGCGTCACGATCTCCCGGCCGTTCCTGCTGGCGGCCACCGAGGTCAGCAATGCCCAATACGAACGATTCGACCCGGGGCACAAGACGCTCCGCGGAAAGCGCGGGTTGTCGCGCGAAGACGACGAGGCCGTTCTTTTCGTCAGCTGGCATGATGCGGCGGCATTTTGCCAATGGCTGAGTGAGAAGGAGGGCAAACCGTACCGGCTGCCGACGGAAGCGGAATGGGAATATGCGTGTCGCGCGGGCACCACCACCGCCTACCACGCCGGCAATGAACTCCCCGCGGAATGCAGTCGGAGCCAGGTCTTCTCCTGGGACCCCAAGCCCGTATCGCTTCGTGTGGGCCAGACAGCACCCAACGCCTGGGGGCTGCAGGACATGCATGGCAACGCCGAGGAATGGTGTCTGGACACCTACGGTCCCTACCCGGCAGAGCCGCAGACGGAGCCCGTGGGCCGGGCGGGAGGCGAGATGAAGGTCGCCCGGGGCGGCAGCCACAACACCGAACCGGTTCACCTGCGAAGCGCCAATCGGATGGGGACACTGCCCGAGGACCGCCACTGGCTGATCGGCTTCCGGGTGGCTTGTGGAGGAATGCCCGCCTCGATACCGCTTCCGCCGGCACCGGCCGCGACTTGGGCCAGCGATGTGAAGCCGGCCAAGTCCGACTGGCGTCCGGCGGCCGACATGGAGCGGCCTTGGTTCGCGACGCCCCGGCAGTTCGTGCTGATCCCGGCCGGTTCCAACGGCCCGCTCTACTCCCAGCACAATCATTGTCCCTCGGTCACCTGGTGCGAGAACGGGGACCTGCTGGCGGTCTGGTTTTCCACGAGGACGGAGCGAGGGCGCGAGATGACGATCCTGGCCAGCCGCTTGCGCGCAGGGGCCGGTGCGTGGGATCCAGCCAGCGAATTCTTCAAGGCCCCCGACCGCAATATGACGGGATCAAGTCTCTTCAATGACGGGCAGGGAACGCTCTACCACTTCAACGGTCTCGAAGCCGGCGATGGCTGGGGCAACCTGGCACTGGCGCTGCGGACGTCCGTTGATAACGGGCTCACCTGGTCTCCAGCCCGCCTGATTCAGCCTGAGCACCAGCGTCGGAACCAGGTGATCAGCGGCACGCTTCGCACGGCGACGGGCGCGTTGATCCAGCCGTGCGATGCAGTCTGGAGCGGCCACGGCGGCACGGCCATCCACGTCAGCACCGATGGCGGCCGCACCTGGCGCGACCCGGGGGCGGGCACTCCACCGCCCAAGTTCGATGCCGGTCTTTCCGGCGGCACCATCGCCGGCATCCACGCCGGGGTGGTCGAGCTGGGCACCGGCCGGCTGATGGCTTTGGGCCGCGGCGACAGCATTCGCAGCCAGCAGGCCGGAGGGTCCGGGGTGGGGGATCGGATGCCGATGAGCCTGTCCTCAGACCTTGGCAGGACGTGGGCCTACGCCGCCAGCCCCTTTCCGCCCATTTCGAGTGGCCAGCGGCTGGTTCTGGCCCGCCTCCGGGAAGGGCCTCTGTTGTTCTGTTCGTTCACGGATCCGTCCGACTCCCGGCAGCCCAAGGGCTTGGAGGTCGTTGACGGCACAGGCAAACAGAACACCGGCTTCGGCCTGTTCGCGGCGTTGTCCGAGGACGACGGCAGGACGTGGCCCTATCGGCGGGTTGTAAGCGAAGGCGTCGAGCGCCGCCTGCATGGCGGCGCGTGGACGAGGGAATTCGTCATGGATGCCACCCACGGCGAGCCGCGCGGATACTTGTGTTTCACCCAGACACCGGATCGGCTGATTCACCTGTTGTCCAGCGCTGTCCATTACCAGTTCAATCTCGCCTGGCTAAAGCAGGGCGGGGTCATCGCCGAGAGCGAGACACCGTAGCCTGCCGCTGCCATCACCGCGGGCGGCTGCAGGAAGGGCTTCCAGAGGAGTGTTTTTGCTGGTTGTTATCCAGCGGGTTGGATACGCTCGAGATGCTGTGAAAGCCATCCCCTATCGATCCCTCCGGTCCTTCCTTGTGCTCCTGATCGCAGGGTTCCTCCGGGTCTGGAGTGCGGAGTCGGACGACTTCCTCAACCCGCCGGGATGCCAGTGGGGCCGCCTTCTCTTCACGAACATGGTGTGTTCGCGCGCCCTGGCTGTCGAACGCTGCCATGAGGGGTTCGTGGTCGCCGGGGAGGTGAAATCAACGGCCGCAACAAGCCACATGGCGGCAGTGCTGGCTGTCGTGACGGAAGACGGCGCGCTGATCCGGAGCAACATCTACCTGGGATTGGAGTATCCGGAATGGGGTCGTCTCGGGTGCGGGGCAACTGCCGTCATGGCTTCCCATGACACCGCAGGTCAACCGGACGGCTATGTCGTGACGGGCTACAAGCACCAACAATTCATCGGGATCCCGGGCGATTCCCGCCCGGAATGGCTGAACCCGAGCCTCTGGGTGATGAAGACCGACCTGCTGCTGCAGCCGCTGTGGCAAATGAGCCTGGCCCGGGGCGTGTTCGAGTACGGCCCCGGTCTGGCCCGGTGGGGGACAGGCGTGGCGCAAACCGCCTATGGCTACGTGGTCACAGGGCAAGCTGACGCTTTGGATGTGATTGATCCCCTGGGCCATGACTCGGGATCCGGCGGATTGGGCTGCCTGCTATACCTGGACCGGGACGGCCGGGTCTTGGAGGTGCAGGAAGCCCAGCAGGCTGGCAACGAGTGGCTCGGCTCCGGGCCCAAATCGATCGAGCGCACCTTGGACGGCGGCTTCATCCTGGCCATCCACGACGCCGTGGTCCGCCTGGATGCGGGGGGGACGCCCGTCTGGACCAACACCCAGCCGGTGTGGCAGTACGATGTGAAGGAGAGCTCCAGCGGGGGGTTCGTGGCGGTGGGAAGGCCGCGGACGCCGGAATCGCCGGTCGCTCTGTACCAGAATGCCATGCTGAGCGCCTTCAACGCCCACGGCGCGCCGCTGTGGAGCGCGCTCTTCGGCTATGATGATCCGGGTGACATCGGCCGATCGCTTGTCATGGCCCCGGACAGCCTCATGGCGGCGGGGGAGACCGGCTCGATCGGCGCCGGGAGCAAGGATGTCTGGGTCGCCAAGCTCGATGCGGGCGGAAGCAAGCTCTGGGACATTGCGTTGGGCGGCCCGGGCTTGGACGTGGGCCGCGCCGCAGCGCTGTCGCAGGACGGCCGCACGGTTGTGGCCGGCGAGGCGGAAGTGGGCGCGAACCGCTGGATGTGGATTGTGAAGGTGAACCCGAACCTGCACGTGCCCCAGGCGCGGTTCACGGTCCAGCCCGGGAGCCCCGTGTTTCGGGATCAGCTCTTGACCTTCGATGCCAGCGGGTCCGGCAATCCCGGGGCATCGATCGCGGCCTGCCGGTGGAGTTTCGGCGATGGCACGACCGGCGCAGGCCTGACGGCGCAGCACAGTTATCCAGCAGTCGGCACGTACGAAGTGGTGCTCGAGGTGTTGAGTTCCGACGGCCCCAGGTCATGGGCGACGCAGAACGTCGAGGTGGCGGGTCTGGTGATGCAATGGCAGCGGTTCCATGGCGGGGATAACTACGACGTGACCGGCATCGTGGAAGCCCCTGACGGCGGATTTGTTCTGGCGGGTGGGGTGGATACCAGTTACGGGTCTTTGAATCACCTGTGGCTGTTCAAGGTGGACCGGCGTGGACGGCCCGTGTGGGAAAGGCTCGTCGACGCGCCAGTGGATGGAAGCGAGTACGCCCACGGCTTGGTGCGCAGCACCGACGGCGGCTACGTCGTGGGTGGCAGTTCCCAGGCATTCGGCGCTCCGGGGTACCGGGATGCCCTGTTGCTCAAGGTGGATGAGAATGGCGAGCCGTGTTGGCCCCTGAAGGTCTTCGGCACCGTCGAACAGGACGAGCCCGCCTTGTGCCTTGCCGCCACCGCGGACGGCGGCTATTTCCTGGGCGGCAGGGGGCACAGCGGGAGACCCATGCTGATCCGGACCGATGCCTCCGGCAACGAGCTGTGGACGAGGCACTACGAAACGGAGAACGGCAGGGTCGCGGATCGGGTTCTGGCGACGGCTGACGGCGGCGCCGTTCTTTATGCGCGTGCGAATGGGTACGCGGACTGGTTCATCCGGGTGGATGCCACCGGTGTTCCCGTGTGGACGAATGTGGTGCACTCGCGTGCCAGCTGCAACTGGCTCGGCCACCGGCAAGCGCCCGCCGAAGGCTTTGTGGTTGGCGGTGTGTACTACAAGGATCTGTGGCTGTCGTTCCTTTCACCCGATGGGATCGCTTCGGGCAGTCATTCGTGGTCGGGACCGGCGGTGTACGACATCAGGGATATCGTCTACGGCGGGGCGCCCACGGCCGATGGCGGCTACATCCTGACCGGCCAGATGGCTTTTCGGGAGACGCCCTATGGCCCGCTCGATTACGAGGTCGTGCTGCTCAAGGCCGATCCTGAGGGGGAGTTGCTGTGGCTCGAGACCTTTCCCGGATCGGCGGACTACGACGAGGAAGGCAGGTCAGTCGTCCCGCTCACGGACGGCAGTTACGTCATCGTTGGCTATGATGGGAACTCGAGCACGCCGCCGGTCTGGATGTTCAAGCTCGGTCCCAACCACGCGCCCACGGCGGTCATGGAGTTGGCCACCAACGTGGTGGCCGTCGGCGAGGCGCTGCTCGGCGATGCCGCCGACTCGAGCGATCGCGATGGCTCGGTGGTGGGCTGGGAATGGGACTTCGGGGATGGGCAAACGGGTTTTGGCGTTTCGGTCAGCCACAGCTACACCAACTCGGGCGCCTACGCAGTGCGCCTTGCGGCGGTGGACGACCAGGATGCCGAGCGGTTCGTGACCAACACGGTCTATGTCACAGGTGTGCGCACCGGTTCCGGCTTCGCGATCAGTGACACCTCGATCACGAACTGCCCCGGCTGCGATTCCGCCACCTACCCTCGCGACGGGGTGCCGCTGATGGTCGACTGGCTCAACTCGTCCGGCTTCGTCATTCGAGGCGTTGCGACCAGCGGCAGCAGCAAGACCTTTCGCGTCACGTTCCCGTATCCCGTGCCTGAGGGCTTGAAGCTCTACCGGTTGCCCGCCTGGACACAGAATGCCTATACGCTTGTGGACAAGCACACCATCGAGCTGAAGTTCTGGCTCAATGCCGGTTCGTACGTCCTTCCCTTCGTGCTGGCGAAGGCCGCGCCGCTGCCAACGGTCAGTGCGTTCGGATCGGCGGGCTCCGGCCGGCTCTCCGTGAGCTTCGCCACCACCGCGGGCTACCGCTACGCCGTCGAAAAGAACAGCGGGCTCGCCGCTGCCGGGTGGTCGGGTGTCCGGCACGCGCGCAGTCCCGGTGACCCGGCCACCCTGGACTATCTCGACGGCGCGGGCGGCACCGAGACGGTCTACGTCGATTTGCCGGTCTCCGGCTCCGGCTTTTATCGCGTCCGGATGCAGGCGCCATGATTCGCACCGTGTGACTGCTGAAGACTCGATGTCACCGTCAAAGGAACTCAACCCGCTCGACACCCCATGAATACGCAATCCAACCTGCCGAGGTCCGGCTGCCTCCGCGGCCTGGCGACGCTCCTCACCCCGCTTTGGACGGCCGGGACACTCTGTGCCGCCCAGCTCCCCGACCCGGTCGTGACCGCATCGGCCACGCCGTACAACGCGAACTACTCGGCTGCGAACCTGTTCGGCAGCGACACCAGTTGGCCCCCCAAGGAGTTCGCCACGAAGAGTCTTGGCCCCGTCTCCGCCCCTTTCACCCGCAATGTTAACGACGGCACATGGGTCGAGTTCGACTTCGGAGTCCCCGTGACGTTCAACCAATTCATCATGCGCTCCCGCCCGAATACGGCGGACATCGTCATGGAATCGCGCCTGATCATCAGTCCGGATCCCGGGTTCGACACCGCGGACACCGTTCTCACGTTCAATCCCTCGGGGAGCAATGGGACCGGCTTGATCCAGAGCTTCGCGCCCGTAACCGGGCGGTACGTGCGGTGGGAGGTGACCCAGGGCACTGTCCGCGGCAACCTGGGGGCGGCGCAGATGTGGTTCATGAGCACGCCGCCCGGGAATTCCGTGATGCCGGCGCCCGCCGTGATCGACTCGGCGACGCCTTTCAATCCCGACTACGCGGCCGGCGGGGCCGTCAACGGCGACGTCGGCAACGGCGGTGCCCCCGGGCACGAGTATGCCTGCCAGGGGCTGGGTTCGGCGATGTACGTCGACTTCGACTTTGGTTCGGCCAAAGCCATCTCCGGGTTCGACTTCTGGAATCGTCCCGTGGACGTCGTGACTGCCTTCGACCTGATCTTCGCGGACACGCCGGACTTTGGTGCGCCGCTGGCCACCCGATCCTTCACCGCCAGCGCCAACGGCAATCAGGTCGCCAGCGCCGAATTCGAACCGGTGACCGCGCGTTATGTCCGCTTTCAGGCCACCGCCAATCAAGGCGGCCAGAACACCGGCATCAACGAGATCCAGTTCTATACCCCGGGCCTGAAGCCGCCCGAGATCGTTGTTCAACCCGCAGGCGGCACCCAGTTTGCCGGACTCGGGTTCGGCTTCTCCGTTCAGGCCGTCGGCGCGTTGCCGCTCTTCCATCAATGGTGGAAGGGGGCTGAGGCGATCGCAGGCGCCACGAACTCGACCTTGATGCTGCGCGGGATCGGGACGGAAGATGCCGGCGACTACACCGTCGTCGTCTCGAACAGCGTTGGGAGCCTTGCCAGCGCCGTCGCCAGCCTCGTCGTCCTCGACCCGCCGGCGGACACCGCGAGCGACCTCGTGCTGCACCTGAAATTCGATGAGACGGACGGCGCGGTGGCAGCAGACGCCTCGCCGCTGGGCAACCACGCCACCTTGTACAGCTTCGCCACCGCCCAACCGATCTGGGTCCCGGGTCGAGTCGGCGGCGCCCTCGAATTCAATCGTGCCGAGGACCTGCTCGACGACGATCTGGTTCTGACCGATTACCCGCTCGCGTTTGCCAATCCCGACGTCTACAGCTTTGCCTTCTGGGCCAAACCGCACGGGTACACGACGCTCTACAATCCGAGGGTCCTGACGCCGTTTGGCCTGACCCATTGGGTGCTCTGGAAGCCGGGGAGTGGCGTTGGGCTTTGGCCCGACGTGCCGGTCACGCCGGAGCCGGCCGACAGTGTCTGGAGACACTTCGCCGTCGTCTATGACCGCGCCGCGGGCACCTATGCCGTCTACGTGGATGGCGTTCTCCGGGCGGAGGGGGCGTACGCCACACGGGCCGACCCGTCCGGGGTATCCTGGGCCATCGGCCATCCGGAGAACACGGTGGCCCACAACGGGGACTCCTGGCGGGGCGCCCTCGACGACGTCCGCATCTACAACCGGATTCTGTCGCCGAAGGACATCCGCGCCATCTACGACGAAGCGGGCTTCGAGCCTGTGGTCATCGCGGTGCCGCCGTTCGGCGGAATCGTCTATCCGGGCGAGAACTTCCTCTTCGTCGTCAATGCCGGCGGCACACCCCCCTTGGCGTATCAGTGGCAGAAGGACGGCCTGGACATCCCGGGCGCGACTTCGAGCCAGTTGGCGCTGGCCGGAGTGACCGCGGCCGACGCGGGGGATTACACCGTGGTCGTCAGCAACGCGGGCACAAGCGCGACCAGTCCGGCCGCCACGTTGGTGGTCAGTGACCCGCCCGTCGATCTCGCAGCGGGCCTGGTCCTGCATCTCAAACTCGATGAATCGACGGGGCTCATTGCGGAAGATGCCTCCGGCACAGGCAATGCCGGCGATCTGCTATTCTTCCCCTTTCCGAACGAGAACTGGGTCGCCGGGGCCCTCGGTGGCGCTCTTGAATTCAACAGCAATCAGCCGGCTGACAACCAGGTGATCTCCGTTCCCGGCGCGGAGAGCCTGGATTTCGCTGCCGGCCGGATGTTCTCGCTGGCGTTCTGGGTGAAAGGCCCGGCCCAGCAGAAGGAGAGCGGCGGCCTGCTCTGCAAGGGGCTTGGCGGCGGCGGCGAGGCTTACTGCATCGATATCTACGGCGGTTGCTACCGGTTCTTCGTGCGCAACGGCACCGATGGCGCGACTGCGACCGCACAAACGGACGTGGCGCCCCACGGCGCCTGGCAACTGCTGGGGCTCTCGTTCGATCAGGCGCTGGGGCGCATGCGGGTTTACGTGGACGGCGTCGAGGTGGCCGCGGCGAAGCCGGCGGAGACGCTGATGAGCAACACCGACCCGCTCGACATCGGCTGCCGGCAGTTCCAGGGCGGATACACCCTGAACTTTGTCGGTCTCCTGGATGACCTTCGCGTCTACAACCGCGCGCTCACCCCGAAGGAACACCGAGCCCTCCATGGGCAGGTCGTTCCGCCGGAAGTGGAGCTCTCCGTCGCGCGGACCGACGACGGCGTGGTGATCCAATGGCCGGCGGAGATCACCGGGGCCATCCTCGAGTCCAGGCCGGCCATCGAGGCCGGCACCTGGCTCCCTGTGCCGGGGGTCGTGAACAACCGCGTGACGGTCGCGCTCACCGGTGGGGCCGCGTTCTATCGGCTCCGCCCGAGCCAGTAGGTTGGGTCGGCCTGTGCCCATGGAACGAGCAGCACGACACCGGGCTAGAGTCCTCGACTTGTGAAACATGTCGTCAACAGGTCACGTTTGGTCCCTACCGTTCCAACCCCACCCCCCTGCCTTCGAGGACGCTACATTAGCGAGGCGCGGAAGAGGGGGGCCGGAAAGGCAGGAGAGCTTCGTGGGATAGCGGACTTGGCTGGGTCTGAGGCGCGCCTCGCTAGGGAACGCAGGAGCGGGTCTGGGCCCTGCAAGCCGGGGAGACTGACTCGGGCCACGGCAGGCGTTTCGGGGAGTGCCGACGCCGTCGCGACGGCGGCCGAGTGGCCGGAGGTCCGCAGCCACCTTGCCGCGATCGTCGAGAACTCCAATGACGCGATCTTCAGCCGGACTCTCGACGGCACGATCATCACGTGGAACGCTGCCGCCACGCGCTTGTTCGGCTTCGAAGCCGGCGAAGTCATCCATCGATCGAGCCGGATGCTGCTGCCCCGCGGGCACCGCGACGAGTTTCGGCGTCTGCTGGCGCGCATCCGCCGCGGCGAGGTGGTGCAGCGTCTTGAGACGCTGCGGTTGCGGAGAGATGGCCAGCCCATCCGGGTCTCGTTGACGCTCTCACCGATTCGCGAGGCAACGGGCCGACTCATCGGTTTTTCGACGATTGCCCGTGACATTACGGAGGAGCGGCGCGCACAAGAGGTCATCGAGCGGAACGAACGCGAACTGAGGGACCTCTTCGAAGAGGCGTCCATCGGAGTGCTGCGGACAACCCCCCAGGGGCGCATCCTGCGGGCCAACCGGGCCCTGTTGGACATCCTCGAACTGGGACGCGACCGCTGTCTCGGGCGTCGGCTTCGAGAGTTCTATCCCGATGCCGAGGGGCTGAGGGAACTCCTGGGCAGGCTGGCGCGGCGCGAGACGATCCGCAATTTCTCGACGGTGTTTCGCGCCCGCTCGGGGCGGTGCAAGGAAGTCCTGCTGGATGCGAGTGCGTTCTGGGCCGAGGGCCGGATTGTGGATTTGCGCTGGTTCATTCGCGACATCACCCGGCGCAAGCAACTCGAGCGCGAGGTTCTCGCCATCAGCGAACGGGAGCGGAGCGCCTTCTCGCGAGATCTGCATGACAGTCTCGGCCAGCAGTTGAGCGGCATCGCCTATCTGAGTAATGTGCTGCGTGAACGGCTGAGGGAAGAGCGCTCCTCCGCCGCGGCCGACGCAGAACGGATCTCCCGGCTCTTGAAGTCGGCCATCGAGGAAACCCGCCGGCTTTCGCGGGGTCTGTCCCCCGTGCGAGCGGAGCCCGAGGGTCTGGAAGCGGCACTGCGGGATCTTGCGGCGCACACCGGCGATGTCTTCCGTCTGCAGTGCGTCTTCTGTTGTCCACGGCCGGTGTTGGTGGCCGACAGCGGCACGGCCACGCAATTCTATCGGATTGCCCAGGAGGCCGTGACCAACGCCATCCGCCATGGCAACGCGCGACGGATCACGATCCGCCTTACCCGACAACACGGACGGATGACCCTGGCCATCCTCGACAACGGCAAGGGCATTGGCCCCTTGGCACCGAGGCGCAGAGGATTGGGTCTCAGGGTGATGCACTATCGTGCCGGGCTCCTGGGGGGCGCGTTGTCCATTCGTCGGCGGCCAGCGGGAGGGACGGAAGTCGTGTGCAGCGTGCGCCTTGCCGATCCGGATGCATGAGCCTTGCCCTGAATTGGGCTTTCGGGTTATTCTCGAGCATGCGGGCAGGTTCCCCGAGGACTTCGCGCACGGCCCGGAAGCGCATCTTGATCGTGGATGATCACCCGATTCTGCGGGAGGGTCTCGTCCAGCAGATCAACCGCGAACCCGACTTGGTGGTGTGCGCCGAGGCGTGCAATGCCACCCAGGCATTGGCGGCGGCCGAGCATCACAAACCGGACTTGGTCCTCGTCGACATCAACCTGCCGGGGCGGAGCGGAATCGAGTTGATCCGGGATCTCAGGTCCGTGTCCCCTGCGATGCCGGCGCTGGTGCTTTCGATGCACGACGAAACCGTGTTCGCCGAGCGGGTGTTGCGGGCGGGCGGGCGGGGCTACGTGCCCAAGAAAGCGGGCGGTGACGAGTTGCTGGGCGCGATCCGCCGTGTGCTCCGGGGGCAGATCGCTGTGAGCGATGTAGTGTCGACGCGGCTGCTCGACAGCCTCTCGGGCAGGCATTCGGCACGCACGGTCTCGCCGCTGGAGCAGCTCACCGATCGCGAACTGGAAGTCTTCACGCTCATCGGCCAGGCCAAGGAGACCAAGGAGATCGCCCAACGGCTCCACATGAGCACCAAGACCGTCGAGGCTCATCGTGCCGCCATCAAACGCAAACTCAGGCTCAAGACCGGTCCCGAGTTAACACGCCACGCCGTGCTGTGGGTCGAGGCGACGAGGTGAAACATGGGGACATTCCCCACGAGGCGCGGGCTTCACCTCGTTGAGGTCGACCGGGACGCCGCGCGTTGGAGGGTTCGCTGGGCGGTGCTCGGCTGGGCGAGGATGGGCAGGCACAGCAGGGCCTTCATGAACCTGAGGACTCGACTGGGTCTGAGGTGGCGGCTCGCTAGTTGTTTGCCTTAGAGACAGCGAGGAACCTGGCCAATCGACGTGGCGCTGCTCAGCCATCAAGCTAGGTGCAGTGAATTGGGCCGGTCTGATTGCCCCCACAACGGTGGCCGTTGGGCTTCGTGTGAAGCGAAGCGGTCGACGCGGTTTTGGACTTCATGAAACCTGAGACTGCACGCCGGCCCGCGCCTATGGGAGCTGCGAAGGCAGCCGCGGCAATGCGTCGCCATGGCCCGCCGGACGCCGGACGGACCGGGCGACCGCGCCGGTTGCAAACCCAGCCCGCTCCAGTGACGCCGGGAGTTACACGGGAGATGATACGGCGCCATGCGCGCCGGCTGTTTCGAGACCAATGGAAACAGCACACCCTGAGCCTCCACGAGTGGCGATGTGCCGAGCAAGACCTTGTTCGAATCCTCGAAGCCGAGCAGTACTGAAGCGCTTCATTCCCGATGGACTCCCCCAGAACCCCGATGCGGCCTCTCGTGCCAGTGCCCAACCCCGATTCCCCGCGCAACGCCCTCGAGCGCGACCCCTCTTGGTACAAGACCGGCGTTTTCTATGAGCTCCACGTGAGGGCGTTCTTCGACAGCAACGCGGATGGCATTGGGGATTTTCCGGGCCTGACGAACAAACTCGATTACATCAAGGACCTCGGGGTCACGGCCCTTTGGCTGTTGCCCTTCTATCCCTCCCCTCTGCGCGACGATGGCTACGACATCGCCGACTACTACAACATCCATCCGAGTTACGGCAACCTCGAGGATTTCAAGCGCTTTCTGGCAGAGGCCCATCAGCGCGGGCTCCGTGTCATCACGGAGTTGGTCATGAACCACACGTCCGATCAGCACCCCTGGTTCCAGCGCGCCCGCAACGCCGCGCCTGGGAGCAGGGCACGCGAGTTCTATGTCTGGAGCGATACGCCCCAGCGGTACCGCGATGCCCGGGTCATCTTCAAGGACATTGAAGGCTCCAACTGGACCTGGGATCACACGGCGCACGCCTACTACTGGCACCGGTTCTTTTCCCATCAGCCCGACTTGAACTACGACAATCCTGAGGTGTTCGACGAGATGGTCCGTGTCCTGGAATTCTGGCTTGACCTGGGCGTGGACGGGTTCCGGTTGGATGCGGTCTCCTGCCTTTACGAGCGGGAGGGAACGAGTTGTGAAGGACTCCCCGAGACGCACGACGCCCTGCGCCGACTCCGCACCCATGTGGATGGGAAATACGGTGACCGGGTCTTGCTGGCGGAGGCCAACCAGTGGCCCGAGGATGCCGCGGCCTACTTCGGCCGGGGACAGGGGGACGAATGCCACATGGCCTTTCATTTCCCGTTGATGCCGCGCTTGTTCATGGCCGTGCGCATGGAGGACCGCACGCCGATCGTCGACATCCTGGAGCAAACCCCCGCGATTCCCGAAACGGCACAGTGGGCCCTCTTTCTTCGCAATCACGATGAGCTGACCCTCGAGACCGTGACCGACGAGGAGCGGGACTACATGTACCGCACTTACGCCCATGTCCATCAGGCCCGGCTCAATCTCGGAATCCGACGCCGTCTGGCCCCGCTGCTGGGCAATGACCGCAGGCGGATCGAGCTGCTGAATGCCCTGCTCTTCTCCCTGCCCGGCACGCCGGTGCTCTATTACGGCGACGAAATCGGGATGGGCGACAACATCTTCCTGGGCGATCGGAACGGCGTGCGGACGCCCATGCAATGGAGCCCGGACAAGAACGCCGGCTTCTCGCGCGGGAACCCGCAGAGCCTTTACCTCCCGATCATCTATGATCCCGAGTACCACTACGAAGCCATCAACGTCGAGGCGCAGTTGGGCAATCCTCATTCGCTGCTCTGGTGGATGCGGCGGCTGCTGACCCTGCGCAAGAAGTGGCGCGCCCTGGGCGAGGGACAATGTGAGTTCCTCCACCCCGCAAACCGGAGCGTGCTCAGCTACATTCTGCGCGACGACCAGGAGACCCTGCTGGTGGTGGCCAACCTCTCGCGCTTTGCCCAGGTCGTTGAACTCGATCTTGACGCTTTCCGCGGGGTCGCTCCCGTCGAGTTGTTCAGCCAGGGCGCGTTTCCTGTCATCACGGACAAACCCTATCTGCTGACGCTGGGGCCCCACAGCTTCTACTGGTTCTCGCTCGAATCACAGCGCCGGGCCGGGGAGGGCACGCCTTCCGCGGCGTCAGCGCGGATTCAAACCCGGATCTGGACCGACGTGACCCGTGGGAAGCCACGGACGCTGTTGGAGAGCCTGCTGCGTGACTACCTGCCGTCCTATGCCGGATCGGGCCGACAGGTCAGAACGCTTCAGCAAGCCGCCATCCAGGATGTCATCCCCGTGGCCGCGGGGCAGGAAGCGGGGGAATTGCTGGTGATCCTCCTGGCGAACGGTGTCGAGAGCGCCCCGGAACGGTACGCATTGCCGCTGGCTTTTGCCGCCGACGCCGAGGCCGACCGTCTGTCCGGAGAGTCCGCCTCACCGGTCATCGCGACGCTCATGACCGAGAGGGACGGGTCGGGGGTGCTCTACGACGCGCTGAGGACCGGGCGGCTCGAACAGGCTCTGCTGGGTCTTGTGCGGGAGGGCCGTCAATGCCACGGTGCCCAGGGGCGCCTCGAAGGCTGGCGAGGACCGGCTTGGCGCGATCTGTTCGGTGATGCCGGACCGTCCTGGCGGCCTGACAGCGGGATGGAGTCGCGCGGCGCCACCGGACTTGCCACGGAGACGCCGCGGATGACGCTCCCGCGGCGCCTCGACGGCAGCCTGGAGGTCGATGCGGAACTCGTTCGTCACCTGGCCGGCAAGGGATTCACGGGGATGTCCCGTCTTGGCGGTGGCGTGGATTACGTTGCCGAGAACGGCGAGCGGGCGACGTTGTGCCTGGTCTCCGGCGGGCCCCCGGGGGCGAAGGACGCCTGGAGTGCAGCCCTGGACGCCCTGGGGCGTTACTACGACCGCGTGGGGACGTTCGATGCCAGGACCATCGCCCCGCCTCCCGTCCGGAGGGACCTGTTGGGGGTCTGTTGCGAACACACATCTCCTGCGGTCCAGCAACTGATCGGCACCTACCTCGAGTCGGCGCGTCTGCTGGGCCAATCCACGGCCGCCCTTCACGCGGCCTTGGTCTCCGGCCGCGAGACGCCGGACTTCATGCCGGAACCCCTCACGCCTCATTACTTGCGCAGCCTCTATCAGTCGATGCGCAATCTCCTGACGGAGAACCTCCGGTTGTTGCGGAAACGTCTGCCGACGCTGCCCTCCGGCGCCCTGACGCTTGCCGAGGGCGTGCTGGCGGTCGAGGATGAAATCCTCGGGCGATACCGGTTGCTGCTCGAACGTCGGATCGCGGGGGAGCGTTTTCGCGTGCACGGCGACTTTCACCTGGGGCAGGCGCTCTGGGACGGCCGGGCGTTCGCACTCATCCACTTCCAGGGGGAAGCCATGGTGTCGGCCAATGAGCGACGCCTCAAGGCGTCCCCTATTCGTGATGTGGCAAGCATGATCCGGTCGCTCGACTATGCGGCATCGGTGGGTCTCGACCAGCACATTGCACGTGGCAGCCTGCCTCCGGAGAAGGCGGTGGCCTTCGAACCCTGGGCGCGTTTCTGGCACTACGCGGTCAGCTCGGCTTTCTTGAATGCGTATCGCGCAGCGCTCGGCCCCTCCGACCTGCTGCCGGCAGCGACCGGGGATTGGGAAGTCCTTTTGCAGGCCCACCTCCTGAACAGGGCGATCCACGAAGTGGGACTGGAGCTCAGCACCCGCCCGTGCTGGCTCCGGATTCCGTTGCAGGCAATCCTGCGTCTTTTGGAGAAAAGGGCTGAGTCGGCATGACCTCGAGGCGCAGGCATCGCGCGGCGACAAGGCATGCCGGACCGCCCCCGCCAGCGCCGGACGAACTGCGGGAGCTTGCCCGCCTCCATGGCCTACAGACGGCTTATGTCGACATGACCGGGCGTCGTCGCTCCGCGCCGGCGGAATCGCTGCTGGGCGTGTTGCGGGCGCTGGGCGTGGCTGTGCAGCATCCGCGGGAGGTGTCGGAAGCCCTGCGGCTGACCCGGGTCGCCCGCGCCCGTCGCGTCGTGGAACCGGTCCAGGTCCAGGGGTTGGGCGTGCCCGCCGCGATTCCGGTGAGCTGGCCTGGCCGGGCCGCCTCGGCCCGCGTATGCGGCGAGTGGCGGCTGGAAAACGGTGAGGTCTTTCGCCACGAGGCGCGGCTCGATCGCCTGCCGGAGCAGGCCCGGCGGCGGGTCGAGGGAGAGGTGTGGGTTCGGTCGCGGCTGCCCGTGCCGCGTCGCTTGCCCATGGGGTACCATCGCCTTCTCCTCGAGTGCGGTGATGCCCGCTGGCAAGTTCATGTCCTGGCCGCGCCGGAACGCTGCTTCCGAGCCATCCGCCAGCAGCGGGTCTGGGGTCTGTTTGCGCCACTTTACGCCCTGCACTCGAAGCGGAGTTGGGGGGCGGGTGACTTCACCGACCTCGAGGAGCTGATGCGTTGGCTTGGGCGGCGCGGGGGGCGTGTTCTCGCAACTTTGCCGTTGCTGCCGGCCTTCCTGGATGGCCCGCCGGAACCCAGCCCCTACTCGCCGGTGAGCCGACTGTTCTGGAATGAGTTCTATGTCGATCTCGAGCGTGTGCCGGAACTGGCCGCCTGCGCTCCGGCGAGACAGCGAATTCGGTCGGCGGCCTTCCAGGCGCGGCTGCGCAGCCTGCGGCAAGCCGGTGAAGTGGACTTCGGCGCCCTGATGGCGCTGAAGCGTCACGTGCTGGAGCCGTTGAGCCGGTCCTTCTTCGCCCGGCCGTCCGCGCGTCTTCATGCCTTCGAGCAGTTTCTGGACGACCATCCGCACTTGGCGGATTACGCCCGCTTTCGGGCGGTGCAGGAGCAGCGCGGAAGGGTGTGGCGTCGGTGGCCGGCGCGGCTGCGGCAGGGGTCGTTGGGTGACGACGACTGCCAGCCGCCTCTTCGGGAGTACCATCTCTACGTTCAATGGCTGGCTCACACCCAACTCGCTCGATTTTCCGAGCAGGCGCGTCGCCGAGGCGTGGCCCTGTACCTGGATATGCCCCTGGGAACGCATCGGGACGGTTACGATGCCTGGCGCCATCAGAACCTGTTTGCCCTGGATGCCTCCGGCGGCGCTCCCCCGGACCCGGTGTTCCCGCAGGCCCAGAACTGGGGCTTCGCGCCGCTGCATCCCGAGCGCACGCGTGAGGAAGGGCACGCCTATGTGCGCGCCTGCATTCGGCATCACCTCGAGCAGGCCCGGATGCTGCGCCTGGACCACGTCATGGGGCTGCATCGACTCTACTGGATTCCTCCCGGTGTCCCCGCAACCCAGGGCGTCTACGTCACCTACCCTGCCGATGAGTTCTACGCGATCCTCAGCATCGAGTCCCGCCGGCATCGGGCGTCGATTGTGGGGGAGAACCTCGGCACCGTCCCTCCCGTCGTGAACCGCGGCCTCGTGCGGCACGGCGTCAGCGGCATGTTCGTCGTGCAGGCTGAATTGCGCCCCTCGCCGGGCTCAGCGCTGCGTCCGGTTCCCGGAAACGTCGTGGCCAGCCTGAACACGCATGACATGCCGCCGTTTGCCGCATTCTGGGCCGGATCGGACATCGCCGACTGGCGCGACCTCAATCGCCTCGGGCCTCGCCGCCTGCAGAACGCCCTCCGGTTCCGAAGCCGGATTCGACAGTCGGTGCTCCGTTTTCTCCGGCGCAGGATGAGAGCGGGAGACAGCGGGATGGACTCGGACGCGGTGTTCCGCAGGCTCGTCGAGCATCTGGCGGCCAGTCGCGCCCGGTGGGTGCTTCTCAATCTCGAAGACTTGTGGGGTGAGACGATGCCTCAGAATACCCCCGGCACCTCGCTGGAGCGGGTCAACTGGCGGCGCAAGGCGCAGTTCAGCCTCGAAGCGTTCGAGCAGAAGGCCCGGGACGGCGGAATCCTCATGGCGCTGAACAGGCTGCGGCAGGTTCGGCACTCAGTTTTTCACTGAGGCGCGTTTCGCCATACGACCAATCGACGACGCCGGCGGCAGCGATCATACTGCAGGGGCTGTGACGTCTCCGGGTTTGGACCGGGAGGGCCCGGGGGAGGCCACCGAAGGGACGGGGCACGGCGCTGTATCCCCTGCATTCCGAGAGGACGGGCCGACGAGACCATGAACGTTCCACCTTGCACCCTGGGGGCGATTGCGAGAGGCGACGACCGCTGTGCCTTTCGCGTCTGGGCTCCGAAATGCCGGTCGGTGGCCGTGCATCTGCTCAGCCCTCTCGAGCGTCTGGTGGCGCTCGAGCCCGAGGAGGGGGGATATTACTCGGCCTTGGTCGACCGCGTGGCCCCGGGAGCGGACTACGTCTTCCGTCTGGACGACGAGGCGGAGCGCCCGGATCCCGCCTCCCGCTGGCAGCCCCAAGGCGTCCACGGACCTTCACGGGTGGCGGATCGACACTTTGGTTGGACGGACACTCGGTGGCGTGGATTGCCCTGGCGCAAGACCGTTCTCTACGAGGTGCATGTTGGCACCTTCAGCGAGGAGGGGACGTTCGAGGGCCTCATCCCTCACCTGCGGGATCTCAGGGATTTGGGGATCACGGCTCTGGAATTGATGCCCGTTGCGCAGTTCCCGGGCACGAGGAACTGGGGCTATGACGGCGTCTACCCGTTTGCGGTGCAGCAGACCTACGGGGGCCCGATGGGATTGAAGCGGTTCGTCAACGCCGCCCACGAGCACGGCCTCGCCGTCGTGCTGGATGTTGTCTACAACCACCTCGGCCCCGAAGGCCAGGTCCTCGAGGCGTTCGGTCCCTACTTCACCGATCGCTATCGCACGCCGTGGGGCAGGGCTCTCAATTTCGACGGGCCGGACAGCGACGAGGTGCGTCGGTTCTTCATCGAGAATGCGCTCTACTGGCAGACCGAAGTCCACGTCGACGCCCTGCGGCTGGATGCGGTGCACGCGATCTGCGATGGCTCCGCGGTGCCCTTCCTCGAGGAGTTGGCCGCGGTCTGCCACCGGACGGCCGCCGAGGGCAACCGCCGATTCCACGTCATTGCCGAAAGCGACCTGAACTCAGCCCGCCACATTCTTCCCCGCCGGCAGGGGGGGTACGGCCTGGATGCCCAGTGGAGCGACGATTTTCATCATGTCCTGCATGTGTTGTTGACCGGAGAACAGCAAGGCTACTATGCGGATTTTGGCGGGGTCTCCCAATTGGCGAAGGTGTGGCGGGAGGGCTACGTGTACACGGGGCAGTACTCCCGGCATCGACAGCGCCGTCAGGGGAGCGACCCGAGCCGGAACCCGCTCTGGCAGTTCGTCGTCTGCAGCCAGAACCATGATCAGATCGGCAACCGCCGGCTGGGGGATCGCCTGAGTGCAACCCTCTCATTCGAGCAGCAGAAACTGGCAGCCGGCGTGGTCTTGCTGTCGCCCTTCGTTCCGCTGCTGTTCATGGGCGAGGAATACGGCGAGCTGGCGCCGTTCCAGTACTTTGTGAGCCACACGGATCCCGCCTTGGTGGACGCGGTGCGCCAGGGCCGTCGCGAGGAATTCGCCGCATTCGACTGGCAGGGCGAGGTCCCCGATCCGCAGGCCGAGGCCACGTTCCGACGCAGCCGTCTGGATCATGCGCTCGCCCGTCGGGGGGCACACCGGGTGTTGCGGGAGTTTTACCGCGAGTTGTTGGCGTTGCGCCGGCAGGTGCCGGCGATTGCTCGCGCGAAGAAGGACGCCGTGGAGACCACCGCCCTGGAGCCGGAGAGCGTCTGCATGGTCCGGCAGTGGAGCGCAGACGACACGGTGTTGCTCGTGTTCAACTTCGCCGCCCAAAGGCATGTGGTCGACGTGCCGCTGCCCCTCGGGGAGTGGCGCAAGCGGCTCGATTCGACCGACGCGCGTTGGCGCGGTCCGGGCCTGACGGCCAGCGCCAACGCGGCAGGACCGGGCCGCGTCCGGCTGGATCTTCCCGGGACGGCGTTGGTGCTGTACGAAAACTCCCCAGCCGCTGACGACTCATGAATCGCTACCTGTGCGTTCACGGACACTTCTATCAGCCGCCCCGCGAGAATCCATGGCTCGAGGCTGTGGAACTCCAGGATTCGGCGTTTCCCTATCACGACTGGAACGAGCGGCTCACTGCGGAGTGCTACGCCCCCAATGCCACCGCGCGGGTGCTGGACGGGGAGGGACGGATCATCGACATCGTCAACAACTACGCCCGGATGAGCTTCAACGTTGGCCCCACGCTTCTGGCGTGGATGGCGCAGCAGGCGCCCGACGTTCTGGCGGCGATCGTCGAGGCGGACCGGCAGAGCCGCGAGCGCTTCTCGGGGCACGGATCCGCCATGGCGCAGGTGTACAACCACATGATCCTGCCCCTCGCCAACCCGCGGGACAAGCGGACGCAGGTTCTTTGGGGCATTCGCGACTTCGAGCACCGGTTCGGCCGGCCGCCGGAAGGCCTGTGGCTGGCGGAGACGGCGGCGGACACGCCGTCCCTCGAGGCGTTGATGGACGCGGGCATCCGTTTCACGATTCTCTCGCCGTTTCAGGCGAGCCGCGTGCGCTCGCTCCATGGCGGGCGCTGGGTGAACGTGGACGGCGGCTGCGTCGACCCGTCACGGGCCTATGCCTTCAAAGGGCGCTCCGGGGGCAGCCTCGCGGTGTTCTTCTACGACGCGCCCTTGTCGAAGGCGGTTGCCTTCGAGGGCCTGCTCAACAACGGCGACGGTTTTGCTCGGAGGCTGATGGATGGCTACGATGACGGCCGGGACTGGGATCAGTTGGTCCACATCGCCACGGACGGCGAATCCTACGGCCACCACCACCCCTACGGTGAAATGGCGCTCGCCTGCGCGCTGAATCACATCGAGTCCAACCACCTGGCCACGCTGACGAACTATGGCGAGTATCTCGAGCGACACCCGCCCGCCTTCGAGGTGCGGATCCATGAGCCGAGCGCCTGGAGTTGTCCGCACGGGGTCAGCCGGTGGTTCGCCGACTGCGGCTGCAACAGCGGGGGCCGGCCGGGTTGGAATCAGCGGTGGCGTGCCCCGCTGCGCGAGGCGTTGGATTGGCTGCGGGACACCTTGAGCCCACGCTATGAATCGGGAGCCGCCCGGATTCTCCGGGACCCGTGGGCGGCCCGCGACGACTACATCGGCGTTATCCTCGACCGCTCGGACGAGAGCCTCGCGTCGTTCTTCCAGCGCCACGCGCTGAGGCCCCTCGAGGCGACGCAGCGGATCGCCGCCCTGCGATGGCTCGAACTGCAACGCCACGCCCTCCTGATGTACACCAGCTGCGGGTGGTTCTTCGACGAGATCTCAGGACTCGAAACCGTGCAGGTCATCCAGTACGCAGGCCGCGCCCTGCAGTTGGCGAAGACCCTCTTGGGCGAGGATCTGGAACCGGCCTTCCTCGAGCGCCTGGCGCGGGCTCCGAGCAACATCCCGGAGCACCGCGATGGAAAGGCCGTCTACGAGAAGTTCGTTCGGCCGGCCATCATCGATCGCGAGAGGCGGGCAGCCCACTTCGCCGTCGGTTCGCTTTTCGAGGAGTATCCGGAAACCGTTCGGATCTACTCCTGCACCTTCCAACAGGAGCAACGGCAGACGCTCACGGTTGGCAAGGCGCGGCTTGTCATCGGCTGGTCGAAGGTGACGTTCGAGATCACGCGCGCCTGGGACTTGCTGAGTTACGCCGCGTTGCATCTGGGCGAACACACGGTCAACAGCGGTGTGCGCTTCTTTCGGGGGGACGAGGCGTTTCAACAACTCGTGAGCGAGTTCAGCGAGGCCTTCAATCGCGCGGACTTTCCCCAGGTCATCCGGCTCATGGACAAGCATTTCGGCGAGTCCCACTACTCGGTCAAGAGTCTGTTTCGCGACCAGCAACGCAAGGTGCTGGAACGGGTCCTCGCCTCCACCAATCAGGATCTTGAGAACCACTACCGCCAGATTGCCAGTCAATACACGGCCTTGGCCCGTTTTCTCGCCGATCTCGGGGCGCCGTTGCCCGGCCCCCTCAAGACCGCGATCGACTTCGTCGTGAATTGCGATCTCCATCATCAGTTTGACGGGGAGGACGCCGATCCGGCGCAGGTGCGGATGCTCGCCGAGCAGGCTCGGGCGGGTCGCGTCGAGCTGCAGAAGCAAGCCCTGGGTTACACGATCAAGGGGCACATGGACCGGCGCCTCGAGCGGTTGGTCGCCTCGCCACAGGACAGGGCATGGCTGGCACGCACGGCGGACCTCGCGGAGGCGATCCAGTCGATCGGTTTCGAGGTGAATCTCTGGAAGACACAGAACCTCTGCTTCCAGATGCTTCAGCGGGTGGCGCCCGAGCGCCGGGCCGAGGCCGAACGGGGGGACGCTGCCGCCCAAGAATGGCTGCAACACTTCAATCGCCTCATCGGGCAGCTTGGCTTCCGCGTCGACCCATGAAGACCAGGGCCCAGGTTCCGCGCGCCACCTACCGCCTGCAACTGCATCGCGGCTTCACCCTGCGGCAGGCGATCGCCCTCGTTCCTTATCTCGACGCGCTTGGAGTAAGCCACATCTACGCGTCCCCTCTGCTCAAGGCCCGCCCCGGCAGCACCCACGGCTATGATGTCTGCGATCCCACGCGGCTCAATCCGGAGCTGGGCACGGAGGCGGATTTGGAAGCGTTGGCTGCCGCCTTGGGCGAACGCGGCATGGGGCTGGTGGCGGACATCGTGCCCAACCACATGGCCGCAGTGCCCGAGAACCCCTGGTGGCGGGATGTGCTCGAGCACGGTCGGGCCAGCCGGTATGCGGACTACTTCGACATCGACTGGGATCCACCCGATGCGCCCCTGCGCGGCAAGGTGCTGCTCCCTGTCCTTGACGACGAATTCGACCGCGTCCTCGCAAGGGGTCAATTGAACGTCGTGTGCGAGGCGGCTGAGGTGGCTGTGCGCTACGGCGACCAGCGCTTTCCTGTGAGCCCGGAGTCGATTCTCGTCCCGGGCCGGTTTCTGGAGGAGGCGGTAGCGGAGTTCAATGCGGATCCCAAGGCCATGGCCCGGTTCCTGGCGCAACAACACTATCGGTTGGCCTGCTGGCGCCAGGGGGACAGTCTCGTGAACTACCGCCGCTTCTTCACCCTCACGCACCTGGTCGGGCTGCGGGTCGAGGTGCCGCAGGTCTTTGCCGATGCCCACAATCGCATTCTGGATTGGCACCAGCGCGGCCTGTTGGACGGCTTGCGCGTGGATCATCCCGACGGCTTGCGCGATCCGCAAGGCTACCTGCGCCGCCTCAGGCAGGCCGCGCCCGGCGCGTGGATCGTTGTCGAGAAGATCCTCGAACCGGGCGAGGGTTTGTCTCCGGATTGGCCCGTGGCCGGCACCACCGGCTACGATTTCCTCAACCGCGTCGCCGGTCTGTTCATCGATCCGCAGGGGGCGACACCGCTCACGGACTTCTATGTCGAGTTCACCGGCGAACCCGCCGACTTCGGGCAGGTGCTCCGGGACAAGAAGCGATGGATCCTGCGGCATCAACTCGTTGCCGAGATCAACCGGTTGGTCCGGCTCCTCGAGTCGATTCTCGCCGACCACGCCCCGGCGCCCACGATCAGTCGGGAGCAACTGCGGGAGGCGCTCGTTGAACTGATGGCCGTCTTCCCGGTCTACCGCACCTACCATCAGGCGGGACAGGGGATCCGTGCCGACGCCGACCAAGCCCGCGGTCTCGAGGCCCTCACACGAAGTCTGGACGCGTCGTCCCCGCCGTCGCCCGCGGTGCTGGCGTTTCTGACCGATCTGCTCGAGTGCCGTGTCACCGGAAGCCTGGCCGGCGAGTTCGTGATGCGCTTCCAGCAGTTGACCGGTCCGGCCATGGCCAAGGGCAAGGAGGACACCGCCTACTACTGCTACAACCGGTTCATTGCGTTGAATGAGGTGGGGGGGGACCCGGGCCGTTTTGGTCACAGCGTCGAGGACTTCCACCAGGCCTCCGGATTGTCCCTGGCGCAGTGGCCCGCCGCCATGCTGGCGACTTCCACCCATGACACCAAGCGCAGCGAGGACATCCGTGCACGGCTCGCACTGCTGTCCGAGATTCCCGAACGCTGGATCGCGGCGGTCCGCCGCTGGTCCGCGATGAACGACAAGCACCGTCGCCACGGCTGGCCCGATCGCAATGCGGAGTATCTCTGGTACCAGATGCTTGTCGGGGCCTGGCCGCTGCCGCTTGATCGCGCGCTGGCCTGTCTCGAGAAGAGCGCCCGCGAAGCCAAGCAATTCACCAGCTGGCACGATCCCAACGCCGCCTACGAAGCGGCTCTGAAGGGTTTTGCGGCCGGGACGCTGAGCGACCCGGAGTTTCTGCCGGAGGTGGAGCGGTTCGTGGCCTCGCTCGTTAGCGCTGGTTACGTCAACTCGCTTGCTCAGACGTTGCTGAAACTGACGGCGCCGGGCGTGCCGGATCTCTATCAGGGGACGGAGTTGTGGGACTTGAGCCTGGTGGACCCGGACAATCGACGTCCGGTGGACTTCGCTCCTCGTCGGACGCTCCTGGACGCCTTGCGGGCACGGCCCGAGGCTGGGGAGTTTCAAGGTCTGCTGCGCGAATTGCTGGAAAACCCCGCGGACGGTCGTGTGAAGTTGTTCGTCATCCACCGGACGCTGCAGCATCGTCGGCGGTATCCTGCGCTCTTCCAGGACGGCCACTATGTACCGTTGTATGCGGCGGGCCGGCACGCCGGGCGCCTCTGCGCCTTCGCCCGTGTCCTGGGGGGCGCGACCGCGATTGTGGCCGTCCCGCGTCTCGTGCTGGGACTGACGGCGGATTCGGGATCAGCGCCCCTGGGAGAGCGGGTCTGGGCGGACACGCGGTTGCTGTTGCCTGGAGCCCAGGGGGGAGGGTGCTTTCGGAATGTGTGCACCGGGGAGATTCACCAAGCCCGTCCTGACGGCGAACGATCTGTCCTTGGGCTTGCCGAGATCCTGAACCACTGTCCTGTCGCGCTCCTGGAGAAAGTCCCCGCGCCAGTCTCAACCGCCTCGATTGGAGTTGCCAGCCTATGAACACGAACCTGACCGGAAAGGGATTGCTCGATGCGCTGGCCGCCAGCGTGACCGATCTGCTCTCGATGTTGCTGGAAGCGATCTTCGGATCCGGGGTGAATACCCGGCTGGTGGGGGATATCACGTGGGCGGACGGCGGCGTGTTGCTCTGTCTGGTACTGACCGTGCTGGTTGCGAACCGGGCGGCCGCCTCGTTCTTGCGGCGCAAGACCTGCCAAGCCGAAGCCCGACCCGAGTCCACGGAATGGCGCACGACCCTGTGGCGGATGGCGGGCCAACCGCTGGGCTTGCTCATCTGGGTGTATGGGATCTACCTTGCGTTGACGCCCGTGTTGCAGAAGCTGCCGAACAGCGAAGGCCCGCATCCCCTCCGAGTGCTCTGCGACAAGCTGTTCGACGTGGGCGTCTTCCTCGGGGTGCTCTGGCTCTTCCTGAAGTTCACGCACGTCCTTGAAACGCATCTTGAGGTCTGGGCGCGCAAGAGCACCAGCACGCTCGACGATCTCGTCGTGCCCCTGTTGGGCCGGAGTCTGCGGGTGATGGTGCCGGTGGTGGGACTCATCTTCGGATTGCCGATGATGGGGCTGCCTCCGGAAGCCGCGAGCGCGGTGGGCAAGGGGAGCAGCATGCTGGTCATCGGTGCGGTGGCCTATGTGCTGTTCCAAGCCGTCGGCTTGGCGGAGAAGGCGCTGCTCGCCCGGTATGATATCACAGCGGCCGATAACCTGCAGGCGCGCAAGGTCTACACCCAAGTCCGCGTGCTCGGAAGAACGCTCTACCTGATCATTGGCATCTTCACCGTGTCTTCTGTTCTCATGTTGTTTGACGAAGTCCGCCGGTTTGGGACCAGCATCCTGGCATCGGCGGGCGTGGTTGGGATCATCATTGGCTTCGCGGCGCAGCGCACGATTGCCAACCTGTTTGCGGGGATCCAGCTGGCCATGACGCAACCGATCCGGCTGGATGACGTGGTCATCGTCGAAGGAGAGTGGGGGCGCATCGAGGAGATCACCCTCACCTACGTCGTGGTGCGCATCTGGGATGACCGCCGCCTGGTGGTGCCCCTGAGCCACTTCATCGAGAAACCGTTTCAGAACTGGACCCGCGTCTCGGCCGAGCTCCTCGGCTCCGTCTTCATCTGGATGGACTACACTGTGCCACTGGCCGAGCTGCGGCCGGCCATCGGCCGCATCGTCGAAGGCTGCCAGGATTGGGATCGACGCTTCTGGAATCTCCAGGTGACGGAAGCCACCGATCGCGCCATCCAGTTGCGGGTGCTCGCGACCGCGGCCGATGCCTCGAAGGCCTGGGATCTTCGCTGTGAGATCCGGGAGAAACTGATCGCGTTCCTGCAGGCCAACCATCCGCACAGCCTGCCCAAGATCCGTGCCGCGGTCGACGCCGCTCCGCCGGGCGCGCCCCGTTGACCCCTGACGCGGCGGTTCAAGGGCCAATCCGCCTTCCGTCGGAGTGGGTCTTGTGGCAGACTGTCGCCATGAGCGAGAGCCCGGCCGCACCGCCCGTCGACCCTCTGAGTCTACACGCTGCAGACCTCGCGGATCATGTTCAGCGGCTGTCCGTAGCGGAGGCCCGCGCGTTGTTCGAGCAGTTGCCCGCGGGCCAGGCCGCGGCGGTGCTCGTCGAAGTCGAACCGGAGAGAGTGCCCCAGCTGGTGGCCGGTTGGGAACCGCGCCGACTGGCGGACCTGCTTCGGCAGGTGGGTCCGCCGGAGGCCGTCGATGTCCTGCAGCAACTGCCTCCCGGACCGCGCCGCGACGCGCTGGCGGTGATGCCGGCGGAGCACGCCGCGGGGCTGCGTGCCCTGCTGCGTTACGCCGAGGACAGCGCCGGCGGCATCATGTCGAATCGGTTCATTGCACTCCGCGAAGACATGACGGTGGAGCAGGCGCGCGAAGCGCTTCGTTCACGGAACGAAACGGGGCGGCCGGATGAAGTGGCGTATCTCTACGTGACCGACGCCACGCAGCGGTTGGTCGGCGTCGTGAGTCTGCGCGACCTCGTGTTCAGCCGGCCGGAACGGTTGCTGGGCGCACTCATGGACCGCCAGGTCCGCCACGTGCGGGTCGAGACCGACCAGGAGGAATTGGCGAGGCAATTCGAGCACTATCACTACCTGGGGTTGCCGGTCGTCGATGCGGACGGCCGGCTGGTCGGCGTCGTGAAGGCGAGCGACGCGATGGAAATCGCCCGCCGGGAGGCCACCGAGGACATGCAGTTGATGGTGGGGTTGTCCGGGGAGGAACGCGCGCTGACGCCGTGGCAGAAGTCCGTGGGCCGGCGGCTGCCGTGGCTTGGGCTCAACCTGGCCACAGCGTTCGCGGCGGCGGCCGTGGTCAGCCTTTTCGAGAACACCATCGGCCAGTGGACAGCCCTGGCGGTCTTCCTCCCGGTCATCGCGGGTCAGGGTGGCAATGCCGGATTGCAGACGCTCACCGTGGTGATCCGCGACCTGGCCTTGGGCGAGCTCTCGCCGAGTGAAGGCGCCCGAGCCTTGGCGAAGGAACTGATGGTCGCGGTGGCGAATGGGCTCGCCATCGGAATCGTCGTCGGAGCGATGGGGTATTGGTGGAAGGGAAGTGCCGCACTGGGCTTGGTCGCAGGAGCCGCCATGCTCCTGACTCAACTGGTCGCGGCCCTGGCCGGCGTGCTGATTCCCCTCGGCTTGAAGCGATTGCACGTTGACCCCGCCCTGGCGTCCAGCATCTTCCTGACCACGGTGACCGACGTCGGAGGGTTCTTCTTCTTTCTCGGCCTGGCAGCGTTGGCGCTGCGTCTGGTCGCGCCTTAAGCGTTTCACTGAGTCAGAGTGCGGGACCCGACCAATGGCCCGCGAGCCTGTCTTCCTTCACAATGCTTAGGATCGCCCGCGGAGGCCGGCAGGGCCCCTGCGGGAGGCGGCACTTTCTGTGATTGCAGGGGGACGTCATCAGATGCGATCGATGCCATGAGTGAAATCAAGTTCAGTTGCGAGAAGTGCAACCAGCACATCCTGGTTGACTCCAAGGATGCCGGGCGCAAGCTCGTGTGTCCCAGTTGCGGAACACAGATCGTGATCCCGAAGCCCGCTGCCGGGTCACCCAGGAAAGCCCGGACCAAGGTGACAGGCCCGGGCGTTGGCGCCCCTCCCGAGCCGGCGATGCCGTCCGGGGGGTCGCCGGCGCCCGCGCTGCCGCCAGGGGCGGCGGCCGAAGCGCCCGTCGAGGTCGCCCCAGAGGTCCCTTCGCCGCCGGCGATGGAGATGGGGCCGGGACCGGAACCTATAGCCAAGAGTCCCGGTGGCGCGCCCGTGCAAGTGGCTGTCCTGACCCCCGAGGTGAAACTGGAGATCGTCCGCGCAGCGCAAGCGCTCATCAGCGAGCCCGGGCGCTGGGTAACGGGCATGGGTGAGGACGGCAAGTTGACTTACGCCGCCAGGAGTGTCACCGGCCAGCTGGCGCGTGTGGAGGTCGACAGCCCCGAGGCCACCCACTACAGCCTGATGGGGGCGATCCTGTGCGAGCTGCAGCGGCACAGCGTCACGACCACCGCGACCGGACGCACAGCGTTTCTGGATCAGGAGATCCCGGCTGCGATTCAGAAAGTCATCGGTGCCATCGCCCCCACGGCCGGCCAGGGAAAGGTGCCGGAATCAACAGACCAACAATTGATGTCCATCGGCCATGCGCAGTGCCTGAAAGTCCTGGATGAGCTGGAACGGGAGTACGCCGCCCAAGCCGGTGGCAACGGAGACTCGACGGGGCTTCGTGAACTCCGGGGCGTGAGCCTCGAGGAGTTGATGGTCCGTGCCGCCAAGGACGAGGCGATATCCAGCACCGAGCTGCTTCGGGCTGTCCACCGGGAATTGACGGAACTCAACCGGCGGCTTTCCGAGCTCGAAGCCGCAGCGGGCACGTCGGGTCCGGTGGGGAGCACTTCCTGAGATTGTCCCCCGTGGCGGTCACGTCTGACGTCGGGGGAGAGCGAACTGGCATCGAGACGGAAGAGGTCGATGAAGGCACACCGCGTCAGGCTGGTCCTGATTGCCGTTGGCTTGCTGGCGCTGACCACCACGCTGGGGCCGCGCCGGCCTATCCGGCCGTCCCAGCGACTGATGGGGAAGAAGGCCTCACTCTCGCAGCAGTTGCTTACGGCGGTTGTGCAGCAGGAATTCGCGCAGGTGAGCAATCAGGCGCAGCGCCTGGAAGCGCTAGTTCACTCGGCGGCCTGGCCGGCGGTGGTCCTGAGCAACGCCGTCTTGGCTGAACAGCGGGAGCACTTGGGCCGGCATGCCGAGGCATTGCGTCAGGCGGCCGGTGCCAGCGATTCGGAGACAATGCAGGTTTCGTTCGTCACGCTCATTCGGGATTGTTGCCAATGCCACCGCCAGCAACAGCGGCAATTCGGATCGTACAAGAGAAAGGACAACGATGCGCGCGGTATACATCACCAGTGACAACCATCGCCGTCTGGAGGAATTCCTGAGGGCAACCGGCCCGAATCAGGAGCGCGATCGGCAGGCGCTTCGGGATCTGCAGAACGAACTCGATCACGCACAAATCGTCTCCCCGGAAGCCGTCCCGCCGGACGTGGTGACCATGCATTCGCACGTCCGCGTTCTCGACCTGGACACTGGGGAGGAGATGCTCTTTCGACTCGTGTTTCCCGACGAGGCGAACATCGAGGTCGGCCGGCTTTCTGTTCTCGCCCCTTTGGGAACGGCGCTTCTTGGCTATCGTTCGGGAGAGACGATCTCCTGGGAGGTGCCGGCAGGTGTGCGGCGCCTGAAGATCCTGGACGTGCTCTTTCAGCCGGAGGCGAACGGACGCCAAACCTGAACCGGCCCAGCCGCCGTGAGGGACCGGTGCACACCACCTTCTCCCGGCGGCCGGGCAAGCCTGTCATGGCGCCCCGTGCCCGTTCCGCCGCAGCCGGGCCCACCGCTCGCCGGGGTTCCCGTGCGCGATGCGCGGCGGCGCGGCTTCGCGCTTACTCGTTGATGCCCCAATGCGCGCCGGTTTCCGAACGCGTCCGGTCGATCAGCCCTTGCAGTGTCGGAGTGATGGCGTGGGCCCGTTGATCCAGATCCGACATGAAACTGGTCCAGGCCAGAGCCGTGTCGAGGTTCCACTGGCACAGGAAGGTCACTCCGTGTCGGGCCGCGCAGTCCTGTAACGCGTCCACTGCCTGCGCCGTCGCAGGATGCCGGGTCGGTTGCTCGACCGGAAGCGCCAGCAGTGCGTGGCAGGGCCGGGCATGGGAGTGCCCCCAGGTTTCAAACCATGTCCGGACGATATGGGGGAGTGCCCCGCCCTGGGACCAGGCGATGACGATCAAGTCCGCCCCGCTCGCCGCGACCCCAGCCGCTTCCGCGGCTCCCCGGTGCGCCAGCACGTCAAATCGGAACAATTCGAGATCGAACTGCAGCTCGCCCTTCGATCGCGCCGTCTGGCGGTCGAACAGCTCTTTGGCTCGGAAACCGGACTCGCGCTTGTCGTAGAGGATGAGCACTGTCAGAGGGGGTGCCCCATGGCAGGGTTTTTTTGATGAACATGTCCTGTTCATGACAGTCCACAATTTCACCCGGACTTGTGGGAGATCAATGAGGAGGGTGCTAAGAGGGCCTAGGCGAAAGACTGAGACTCTCTCCGCTGCCGGATGTCTGCATCAGGATCCCTGGCTGGGCGGCTCAAGGTGCCTGCTCGAACCCAGGAAGCTGAGTCGCAACAGACGCTTGCGCGCGGATTTGGGTCTGGCGGCGGGAGTTGACGATTGCGTCATCAAACTCCACAATCCCCTTCAATTGCGCTCGCGCATTCTCGTGGGGCTTCGTTGGCTCGCCTGCATCGACTCGATCACGGTAGCCAGGCAGCCGACCGAGACCAAGCGGACATAGCCCCCGCCGGCGCACGAAGAGGCGAAGGCCCCTGGACCGGAGCCGCCCCAGTGCCGCCCACCGGTGGGAGGCCGAGGGCCAGTCGCCTGGCGAGCCAAAGGACATTCCGGATGGCATGAACAGCCCGGCAGCGAACCGCAATCTCTGGCGCGTCATCACGTCCCGGTTGCCACCCCGCAGCCGCGCTGTGCTGCAGACCAGCGTGTTGGGCCTGGGCGCAGGCGCCGCGGCCGTGGCGTTCCAGTTGGGCATCAATGCGCTGTTCCGGGGGACGTTTGTCTCGTTATCCACACAATCGGGGACTGTGTTTCTGCTTGGCAGCCTGGGCGTGATCGTCGGCAGTGCCTTGGGGGTGGGCTGGTTGCTGTATTCGTTTTGCCGCGAAGCGTCCGGCAGCGGAATTCCCCAGCTTAAGGCGGCTTTCTGGAAGGACTTCGGCTACGTCCCATGGCGTGTGGCCTGGGTGAAATTCACCGCCGGCATTCTGAGCGTGGGCGGCGGTTCCAGCCTGGGGCGCGAGGGGCCAAGCGTCCAGTTGGCCGGGGCGGTCGCGTCAGGGTTGGGCGGTCTGATGGGCGAGCCCAAGCAGAACCGCCGTCTGGCCGCGGCGGCCGGGGCGGCTGCTGGATTGGCCGCGGCCTTCAACACGCCGCTGGCGGCAGTGACGTTCGTGCTTGAGGAGATCGTTCAGGACCTCAACAGCCGCATCCTCGGCAGCGTGTTGCTCGCCTCATTGCTCGGGGCCTTCGTGGTGCACGGGGTGATTGGCAAGCAACCGTCGTTTTCCCTGTCAGCGGTCGAACCGTCAGGCTGGCTGGTCTACCTCTTTGTACCGCTGGTGGCGGCGGCGGCGGCGCTCGTGGGGGTGGGCTTTCAGCGGGCGACCCTGGCCCTGCGGGACCAGCGTCAGCATCGGGCGTTGGTCATCCTGCCGTTGTGGCTGCGCCCCACGCTGGGGGCGGTGCTGACCTGGGCGCTGGGCGCAGCGGTGTTTCTCCACACCGGTCGGCTCGGCGTGTTTGGCCTCGGCTATGAAGACCTCTCCGCCGGTCTCGCCAATGAACTGAGCTGGTACCTTGCCGGTATCCTGCTGGTGGCGAAGTTCCTAGCCACCGTCGGCTGTTATGGCTTCGGCGGCTGTGGCGGGATTTTCTCGCCCACGCTGTTCTTCGGCGGCATGTGCGGCCTTGCCCTCGGCGGGTTGGCGGGTTTGGTGACTCACTTGAGCGCGGCGGACCAGGTCGTGCTGGCGGTCGTGGGAATGAGCGCCTGCCTCGGCGCGGTGGTGCGCGCGCCGATCACGGGCATCCTGATTGTCTTCGAAATGACGCACGAGTTCGGGCTGGTGCCGGCGCTGATGCTGGGCGCGCTGGTGAGCCAGGCCATCAGTCACCGGCTGCTGCAGCACAGTTTCTATGACGCGCTGCTGGCCCAGGATGGCCATCGCGTGGAGCATCTCGTGCCCCCGCGGGACCTGGCGGGGTGGCGACAACGGCCGGTGTCGGCGTTGGCCACCGGCGAGCCGGTCATGGCGCAAAGCCTCAATCCCGAGGCCATCCAGAAATTGCTCCGCGATTATCCCTACGAGCGCTTTCCAGTGTATGTGGACGGTCTCTTGCAGGGCATCCTGACACGCGCGGAGGTGCGAGCCGCCCGCACGGAAGGACGGGCCCCCCGGCTCGCCCCGGCGGTTTGCTGCCTGCCCAGCAGCAGCGTGCGCGAGGTCCAGCGCCTCCTGCTGGAATCCCCGGCGGGTCTCGTGGTGGTGCGTGAAGCGTCGGACGGCACGCCTGTCGGTGTCGTCACGTTGCACGATCTCCTGCGGGCGGAAATCTCGCTCGAGAGCAAAGCGGCAACCGATTAGCGAGGCGCCCCTCAGACCCAACCCGGCGGGCGGGCCGAGGGAGCGGGAGCCTCGGGGCCGGAAGTCGTTGTGGCCGTAATGCCATGGCGCGCTGCCGGCGACCCTTAGCGAGGCGCGGAAAAGAGGGTGGGCAGGCACAGCAGGGTCTTCATGAACCTGGGGACTCGACTGGGTCTGAGGCACGCCTCGCTAATTCTTCCAGATATCGGCGGTGCGGGCCTTGACATCCGGCATGGTGGGGAGTGCCGCGCTGGGGACGGGTTCGTACCAGAAGGTCGCGCAGGACCAATCATCCCGTGTTTCCGCCAGGCCGTCTTTCCAGGCGATCTGCTGGATCGTGATCCGGGCGTGCTGGCGCCAGCCGATCGGGTCGGGCAGATGCCAGCGGTACATGGTGACGAAGTCCCTTTCGTTGAGGCTGCACCCGTTGTACAGGAAGGGCGCCTGCTGAATCCCCCAGGCGAGCCCGACGTAGTCCTCGCTCCCGGTGCCGACGATCGTCGGCCAATCCCGGTCGCCGTCCATGTACACTTTGACCTCGCCCTCGCCCCACCATTGACCCGGATGCAGGTTGCGGATGCCGACGACCGATCCGATGAATCGTCCCTGCTGCTTGCGCTCCGGCAGCAGTTCGAAATCGACCTTCTCGGTTGTCGGGTTCTCCCGTCGGAAGAGCACGTGGAGGCGGCCAACCTCCGCCGGGTGCTTGTCCGCAATCGTGTAGTCGATCGAGTAGAAGAGGGGGATCGCGTCCTGGCCTTCATTGGTGAAGGTGATGCGTGCCTGTTTGCGGAAGGGCATGGGCAGCCAAAGATTGCGGCCCCCCGTGGGGCCGCACGAGTGAACGGCGGACTGATAGGACACGATTTTCCCATGGGCGAAGCCGAACAGATCGCCGATGGGGCACTCGATGCTGGGATGGTCCTGGCCCTCCCACCAGACGCGGATGACGCACGCGCGTTGGACAACGGGCCGCTGATCCGTCGTCATCCAGATGTGGCGGATCGTCCCGGGCCCCGGGATGTCGCACAAGGAGACGGTCTCCCCCGGCTGGATCGTGCGGGCGGGTGCCCCCTTTCGACCCGGGCCCAGCTTGCTGGCCGCCTGGCCGCCGGCAGCCGGTACGCCGGTGGGATTCTCGAAGGAGATCGAACGCGACTGCAAGCCGGAGTCCAGGCGGTAAGGTTCGTGAATCAGGTCGGGCGACTGCGCCGCATGGAGACTGAGGAGGCTGAATCCCAGGGCGACCGCGAGGGAAGCGAAGGCGTGGTTCATGGCGGGACTGAAAGTGGCCTCCGCACGCGGACTTGGCAAGCTCCCGGTGGGCTTGGTCTCGGGTGTTTATCCCGTTGTGGAAATACCGGCCATGGGGTGAACACCCCATGCCACGCACCGGCATCGCTGTGCCATACTCCCCCCCCAGGGCCGTCACCAGCAGCCGACGCTGGCCCCGGGAAGTTGCGACGCTAGAGTCCTCGACTTGTGGAATTTGTGGTCAACAGGTCAAGTTTGGCCCCTGCCGTTCCAGGCCTCCCCACCTTCCGTCGAGGACTCTGCATTAGCGAGGCGTGGAAGAGAGGGTGGGCAAGCACAGCAGGGTCTTCATGAACCTGAGGACTCGACCGGGTCTGAGGCACGCCTCACTAGTGGTACCAACGCTGAAGTCAGATGAACATAACGACGTTGCATGCCTTCAGCCGCCATATGAGGATATCCGACATGCTCAAGCTGCTGCCAGGTTGTTGGCTCTCGCTCCCGGCTTGCCTTCAGATCCATAGCGCTGTGCCAGGGAAGGAACCCCGTTGATGAAACGCCTCATGCTCTTCATCGAACCCACGGCGGCCCAGGTCAACATCTTCTCCCAGTTCACCTTGCCGCGCCTGGGCAGCTTCATCCTCGCCGGGCTGGTGAACCGCCGTGGCTCCTGGCGTGCCCGTGTGTTCGTCGAGGGACGCCGGCGGTTCGACTTGGCGGCCTGGATGGCGGATCACGGCCGCCCCGAGGTGGTGGGCATCTCGACCATCACCCCGACCGTCAAACGGGGGTACGCCCTTGCGGACGAGTGCAGGGCCCTGGGCTTGCCCGTGATCCTCGGGGGGCCGCATGTCACGTTCCTTCCCGACGAGGCGCTGGCGCACGCGCCCCTCGTCGTGCGGGGAGAGGGCGAAAGCGCCATGAACGCCCTGCTGGATCTCTGGAACGATGGCCATGTCGACGCCGCGAATCCTCGGTATGCGGCCGTTCCGAACCTCTCCTGGAAGGACGCCGCGGGCACCATTCAACACAATCCCCTCGCCCCATGGATCATGGACCTGGATGCGCTGCCGGTGCCGGATTTCGCGCTGGCCGACGGCACCGCTGAATGCCTGGTCGGGGGCAAGAAGACCGTGATGGTGCAAACCTCCCGCGGCTGCCCCTTCGATTGCTCCTTCTGTTCGGTGACAGGCATGTTTGGCAAGAGGTTCCGGTATCGCTCGGTCGGGTCCATCCTCGACGAGTTCCGCCGCTACGACACCCGGGAGCACTTTATTTTCTTCTGCGACGACAATTTCACGGCGAACAGGCGGCGCGCCCGGGAACTGCTCGAGGCGATGCGGACGGCCGGTTTCCGTTTCCAGTGGTCCACCCAGGTGCGCACAGATGTCGGCAGCGATCCTGATCTCGTGCGCCTGATGAAGAGCGCAGGCTGTCATACGGTGTTCGTCGGGTTCGAATCGGTGAATCCCCGCAGCCTGGCAGAGATGAAGAAGGGCCAGAGTCTGGACGACACCCGCCTCGCCATCCGCGTCATCCAGCAGGCTGGCATCCACATTCATGGCATGTTTGTGTTCGGCTTCGAGGGGGATGACAGGGACACCGTCGAGGCCACCGTTCGTTTCGCCCAACAGACCCGGCTCACGAGCGTGCAGTTGCTCATCCTGACGCCACTTCCGGGCTCCGAGCTCTACGAACACATGCGAGCCGAAGGGCGGATCACCTCGTTTGACTGGGACCTTTACGATACGCATCACGTGGTGTTTCGGCCCGCGTTGCTCACGCCGCTTGAACTCCAGCAGGCTCAAGTCCGCGGACATCAACGTCTGTATTCGCTGCCCGAGTGCCTGCGGAAGCTCGTCGCCGGCCGCTGGGTATCGGCCGGTCTGTCGCTTTATGGGTGGAAAACCAACCGCGACTGGCAGAAGGCGAATCAACCCTACCTGCGCACGTTAGCCGCCGCCTCACCTCCCGCTGGTGCGGACCGGACGTCCAGGGCCTGGCGTGCGCTGGTGGCTGAGCAAGGAAACCCGGCGCCGCCTGGACCAGACGGGAGATGACCCCGTGGGCCGTCGGCGTGTCCGGCGATGGGCCCTCGTGGTCCGTGTGCCGTCGAATCTTGGGCGCAACGAGTGTCCACCCATTTCCCCCGTCACGTCGATGCAGCAATTGACACTTCTTCGAGGAGGGCTATAAGGGCTACAAGGACAGAAAGCCGTTCCATCGCACCAGGTTCATGCGTCACTCACCCACCCATGTCGGTGGGGCAATGAACCCCGCCTTGGGAGCAGAGGGGTGGGACGTGCCACGAAAGAGGAGGAGCGTCATGAGAAGTCGGATTCGCAGCCGATGGGTCAGTTTCCTTAGCACGGGAGCAGGGGAGAAACGGGTCCCGGGGTCAAAAGCGTGCTCGGCGCCGCGGATTCCGGTATTGACGAGAAGGCATCGGCGCTGGGGATAGGCGTGGCTTGGCAAACCGTCGCCGAACCGATGAGAGACACTCGCGTCGTACTGCTCATGGAAGCGGCGAGCGGCTTCTATCGCGTCAGGGGAGGGGAGTGATGCGGATTCACCGGCCGGCCGTTTTTTGCTGCACGCGCTTTGCGAAGCCGGCCACCCGGATGATCTGGAGCCGATGCACACCCCGTGCAATCAGTTCCGTCTCGTCATAAGCCTCCACCTGGAATGTGATCCGCGCTCCTTCCACGCCGATGACGCGAGCCGTGCAGGTCACGGTGTGGCCCAGCGGCGTGGGTGCCACATGGCGCACCTCAATCTCGAGGCCGACGGTGCTTTCAGAAGGTTCCAGCCAGGGCAGGACCGCTTGGCGGGCCGCGTGCTCCAAGTACCAAATCAGCGATGGCGTGCACAGAACAGGCGGCATCCCGCCGTCAGCGAAGTCGATGGCGTGCTGCGCCTCGACAACGAACTTCTGTTCACCGGACGCCCCGACGCGAGGATGGCCCTTCATGCAATGGTCTTGAGATGTGCCGTTGGGTGGCAGGGTACCCGGCCCGGTCGGCGCTGAACAGGCCATTGTCTTGGCGAGGATTCGCCTCAGACCGACGAGGCCTGTCGTCCGTCCGCACGCGACGGGTCTCGATTGCGGTTTGCGCCGTTCGACTCTGTCGAACCGCGGCCACTGTCCACTGCTTCTGTCGGCTCGCGGGGACGCTCGCCCCACCAACCTTCAGCGCGCACAGTCCGGTGGGGCTAGGGGGCGCCGCTGCGCGGCGCGGGATCCGGGGCCCCTGCGCCGGCTTGACCGGGCACGGGCCTGCGGGTCAGACTGGGAGCCGAAGTGCGCAACGGACCTCAACCACGAAAACGAGAAGCCATGACTAAGAAGACCAGCATCCAGCTGTTGAATGAGGCGGTGGCCGACGAGCTGCAGGCAGTGCACCAGTACATGTATTGGCACTTTCACCTGGACGACCAAGGCTTCGGACCGCTTTCCCTGCTCCTCAAACGGATTGCCATCGAGGAGATGGGCCACGTCGAGCGCCTCGCGGAACGCATTCTCTTCCTCAAGGGCGACGTCGTGATGGTGCCGGCCGGTCCGGTCGAAACGATCGTCGACCCGGAGAAGATCCTGGCCAAGGCCGCCACGATGGAACAGGACGCGGTGGCGGCCTACAATCAAGCCGCCCTCCAGTGTGCCCAGAACGCGGACGCGGCCTCGAAACAGGTGTTCGAAGCCCTGGTCAACGATGAGGAGCGGCATTTCGACCAGTTCGACAAGCAGCTGGAGAACATCAAGCGCTTCGGGCCCAACTATCTGGCGCTGCAGTCGTTCGACAGGACGCCTTCAAGTCCGGAGCCGACGGGCGAATAGGACGGCGGCGTCACTTCGGCTTCACGGGATCAAGCAGCACCACCAGGAGCGTTGCGACCGGCCCCAGGAAGAGCGATAAGGCCCACCACGCCAGGCCGCTGCGGCCCTTGCCCTGCGCCAGCCCGGCATTGATGAGCGCCAGCGTGAACCAGCCCACCGCGTAGGGGGCGGATGCCGTTCCGAGTTCGATGGCGGCGATCATGTCCTGACTCTGCCTTTCGAATGGCGCGGGCGCCAGTACACAGGCGCCTGCGTCTTGGAATCAGAGCAGGGGGGCGGTCTCGGCCAGACGCCTGTAGTCCGGGTCGCTCGAGTCCCAGGGCAGGCTGTGGACGGGATTGACGCCGGCCGATGGGCGCTGCGAGCGCGTGTTGTCGGCGGAAAACTCCGAGTTCAGTTCCTTCATTCGGGGGCCGCGCCAGCGGAAGGTCTCGCCGTGGCCGTCCATAAAGGAGAGATTGCAGCCGTTGACGTGACGGCCGGCGGGCAGGTTCCAGACCCCGCCGGGATCGCTGCTTGTGCTCCCGGGGATGGGACGGTTGAAGCCGATCGCACCGTTGTCGATGCTGATGGCGTTCTCCTCGATGAACACCGAGGTCATCGAGGGGTTCTTGACCGCCGTATAACGCTTGGCGATGAGCCCCGTGCGCTCCCCCAAGTCCAGGTTGTTGCCCAGCCAGACCGAGACCGAGTACGACCGATTATGCGGCACGCGCGTGCCGGAGCCGCGGCCCACACCCTGGATATACGCCCGGCTGGCGGGGCACTGGTAGATCGCCAGCGAACTGTTGTACGGGAAGAGCACGCCGTATCGGGGATGCTCGGGGTAGTCGGTCACATACTCCTGCACATTCCCCTTGATCCAGGCCTTGTCACCGGGACTCGCGACGCCATTGACCGAATTGTCCATCAGGATGTCGCCGTTGTCGGTGGCATACAGCTCGAAAGCGACCTGGAGCTGCTTGGCATTGTTCAGGCAGCTGATGGTCTGGGCCTTGCTCTTGGCTTTGCTCAGCGCCGGCATCAGCATCGCCGCCAGAATGGCGATGATGGCGATCACGACCAGCAGCTCGATCAGGGTGAATCCGCAGCGTCGATGCTCCCGTCGGTTACACCGAACCCCACAGCCTGTCTCGTTGGCACACGTCATCATTTTCAGTCTCCGCACGCCTATAGGGTCGCCGAAGTCGCAATCTCTGCAAGTCCGAATTCAGTTGGGCTTGACGCCGACACCGCTCCCACGCCAATCTAAGAGTTCCATAATAGAAGGCTCGCGCATACAGAGAAACGAAGCAGAACCATGAATCGTCTGACCATCATGAACCGATTCCGTGATCCCATCCGAAACCTCCTTGGCCGGTGTCTGGCGCTTCTCATGCTGCTGCTGGTTGCGGGGCTGAGCGCGACCCGTGACGCACGCGCCCAGTCGTTTCAGCTCGAGCCGCTTTGGAGCCTGGCACCCGGGGATGTTGAATTCCTGGACACCGGCCATTTGACGCGGGGCTTGGCGTACAATCCCGCCACGGGCCACCTCCTCGTGGTGAGTCGCACGGGGACCGCGGCGGTGCATGTCCTCGACAGCGCCACCGGCGCGTACCTCGGGACGCTGCCGTTTGATAGCGGTGTCGTTGCCGGAGGAACGTTCCCGGTCAACATGATCGGTATCACCGACGACGGCGTCATTTACGTCGGCAACCTGACCACCGACGCCAATGATCCCGCCGCCAACAAGGGGCCGTTCCGGCTTTATCGGTGGGATGACGAGTCAGCCCTGCCCGCCCTGGTCTATGTCGGGGATCCCTCGAATGCCGACGCCGTCGCCAACAACCGGCGCTTTGGCGATTCGCTCGTCGTCCGCGGCACGGGCGTGAACACGCAGATTCTCCTCGGCACCACCGAGAAAAACGTGGCGGTGCTGAGCACGGCGGACGGATTCAGCTTCGACGCGACGAAGGTCGTGACCGATGCGGCTTCCGGCGACATGCGCTGGGGATTGGCGTGGGGCGCGGGAGACGCCTTCTGGGCGAAGCAGGCCGGCGGGAATCTCAAGCAGTTCACGCTCAATCTGGCCGCCGGCACGGCCGCTCTTGCCAGGACGGTTACTGGAATCACCGGCGCGCCGCTCGCGCTTGACGTTTCTCGAGGCTTGCTCGGCGTCGTCGAGGCGGGTTCGGCGGCGACCAGCAACCACAAGTTCCGACTCTATGACATCTCCGATCCAGCCGCGCCCCAGCAACAGGACGCGACCCGCGATTTCCCCGGGGGCTACGCCAACGGGAATCTGACGGGCGCCGTGGCGTTGCGCGGCGACCGGGTGTTTGCGCTCGAATCGAACAACGGCCTGATGGCGTTCACGCTCACAGAAGTCTTTCTGCCGCCGGCGATTGCGACGCCGCCGGCGAATGTCACCGTCTGGGAAGGCGCCGAAACCTACACCTTCACTGTGGGCGTGAGCGGCTCGAAACCGCTGACCTATCAGTGGCGCTTTGACGGCGTGGACATTCCGGGCGCGACCGCCTCGACCCTGACGCTCTCGAACATCGCCGCGGTCCATCAGGGCGGCTACAGCGTCGTGGTGAACAATGCCGGCGGTTCGGCCACGAGCGCTGCGGCAACGCTCACGGTCACCCCCTCGAATCCCTCGCCCCAAGTCGAGAACCTCTGGAACGTCCTGCCTGGCACCCGGCCCTACCTCACCTCCGGCTACAAGGAATACGGGGTCGCCATCAACCCGGCTACGACCAACGTCATCGTCCTGACCCGGCCCAACCCGACCAACATGATCGCCGTGCTCGACATGGCAACCGGCGCGCACAAGCACTACATCGATTACTCCGGTCTCACCCTCGCCGGCGGGATGAACAAGCTGGACGTCGCCGATGACGGCGTGATCTACATCTGCAATCTGAGCACGGCGACTGCCACCACGCCGTTCACCATTTACGGGATCGGGGATGACAGTCCCTACACCCCGGATCAATGGCTCGCCTTCTCGGGCGACCCCGGCAATGGCGTGACCGAAAGCACCGATGGTTGGGGCGCCAACATCGACGTGCGCGGCGGCGGCCTCGACACTGAGATCCTCGTTGGCGCCGGGAAGTGGAGTCCCACGACCCTGCAAGTGCGCACGGTGGCCATCCTCAAACCCAACGAGAACTACGAGTTCATTTCGACGCCGATCACCGTGCCGGACGCGCCCGCCAACATCTTCCGGTTCGGGCTGGCATGGGGCCCCGGCGGAAACACCTTCTGGGTGAAAGCCGTGGGCAACCTCTACCTGGTCGAATTCGACCTGGCCAGCGGCCTCGGCACCATCAAAGCCACGTATCCCACCACCGGCGCCCGCAGCGTTCCCTCGTCGGTCACCGGCATCAAGTATGATCCCGCATACGGTCTCCTGGCCGGCTTGCGCAATGGCAGTCCTCCGACTCCCGTGAGCGTGCCGGTCTACGACGTGACGGATGTCGAGAAGGGCCCGCTGTGGGTGGATAACGAGCTGTTCACCACCTACAATGCGGACATCGAGTACCAAGGCAACGTGGATTTCGGTGCCGGCTACCTGGTCGCCCTGGGCGTGAACAACGGGCTGAAGGCCTTCAAGGTCAATGCGGGCGCAGGAAGCAGCCTGCCGGTCATTCTGACCCATCCCGCCGACGCCACGTGCTTTGCCGGGACCAGCGTGACGCTGCGGGCAGCCGCCGACAGCGCGACGCCGATCAGTTACCAGTGGTATTTCAATGGCACCGAGGCCATTCCGGGTGCCACGTCCGACTCGCTGACCCTCAACAACGTCCAGTTGGATCAGGCCGGCCAATACTCGGTCCGCGCGACCAACGCCTCGGGATCCCGGGACAGCTGGCCCGCGACGCTCACCGTGCTGCCGCTCTATCAGACCGCGCAAATGGCCAATATCTGGACGCTCGCGCCCGGCAGCCGGCCCTATTTGACGACTGCCTACCAGCAGTACGGCATGGCCTTCAACCCGGCGACGTCCAACCTCCTGATCGTTCACTACGACAACGTCACCTATGAGACCGCCGTCGCCGTGCTCGACGCGCTCACGGGCGCCGAAAAGCACTTCCTCGACGTCAGCATGGTTTGGGGCGGCAACCGGTACCTTAACAAGATCGGCGTGGCGGACGACGGTGTCGTCTACGCGGCGAACCGGACGACGGCCGCCGCGGCGACTCCGCTCACGGTGTACCGCTGGGCTGACGACCAGCCGGGCACCATCGCCTCGATCGCCTTCAACGGCGACCCGTTCCCGGTGCTGAATCCCAACAAGCTCTGCGGCTGGACCATGGAAGTGCGCGGCGCGGGGCTCGGAACCGAGATCCTGCTCAGCACCGACTCGACCAACGTCGTCTCGATCCTGACCACCACCGACGGTTTCAACTTCACACCGAACGAAATCCTGGTGGCCGGTGCGCCGGCCAACTTCGCCCGTCTCGGCATCGCCTGGGGCGTGGGCAACACCTTCTGGGTCAAGACGTGGCAGGGGCCGCTTTATCTGGTGGAATACAACCTGGCGGCCGGGACCGGCACGATCCTGCGGACCTACGGCACGGACGTCGTGCCGGCGACGGTCACGACCCTCAGTTACAACGATCCGCTGAAGTTCCTGGCTGGCGTGGCGCGGGACGACCAAAAGAACGTCCTCGTCTACAGCGTGGCCAACCTGGACGCCGGTCCGAAGTTGCTCGACCAAGAAGTGTTCCCGACCTCGAACCCCAGTATCGAAGCCAACGGCGCGCTGGATTTCGGGGGGAACCAGTATCTCTTTGCGCTCAACGAGAACAACGGCGTGATGGCGTTCCTGATCGACACCGATTACGTCCCGCCGACGGAGGCCTTCAGCATCCTGAGCGTCAAGTCAGCGGCCGGCAGCGTGACGCTGGAATGGGAGGCGAGCGCCGGCACCGCCTACCAGGTCCAGTCGGCTGACGCCCTGGGAGGCGCCTGGCAGAACCTGGGCAGCCCGGTTCTCGCGACCGGTGCGACCGCTTCCTATGTGGATGCGGCACCCGCCGGCGCCCGTCGATTCTATCGAATCCAGGCCAAATAGAGTCCTCAACGTCCCCTCCCGGAAGGTCACGTTCGACTTTACCGCGCCGAGAGTTTCGACAGACTCTCGGCATGCCAGAGCTGCCCGAAGTCGAGACTATCCGGCGCGAGCTGGAACCCCTGGTCCGGGACAAGACCATCCGGGGGGTGAGGATCGAACGAAGCGATATCATCGGCTTCCCGGCCCCGGACATGTTCGCTCGAGCGATCCTCGGGCAACGGATTGCGGAGCTCGGTCGCCGGGGCAAGTATCTGTTGGTCCGCCTTTGCGCAGGGACCGTTGTCCGCCAGTTGCTCGTCGTCCATCTCCGGCTCAGCGGTCAACTCGCGGTGCACGCCGCTCGGACGCGGCCCCTGCGCTTCGAGCGTGTCCGATTCCTGCTGTCGGGCGGGGAGTGCCTCGTGTTCATCGAGCCACGCGTGTTGGGGCGGGTTTACCTGGTCGAGGAGGACCATCTGCCGGACGTCTTGGGGGGCTTGAGACACATGGGACTCGAGCCGATTCAACCGGAGTTCGATGCGGCCTACCTGCGCCGGAAGGTGGGACATCGGAGCGCGCGCATCAAAGCTCTGCTTCTCGACCAGCGGATTGCTGCCGGGGTTGGCAACATCTACTCGGACGAAGCGTTGTTCCGGGCCGGGATCAACCCGAACCGGCCGGGTGATGCCCTCCGGCCCCGCGAGATCGAACGGTTGGCAGCGGCGTTGCGGGATGTCTTGCTGGAAGGCATCAAGCACCTGGGCACCTCGATGCGGGACTCGCGGTATCGCAGGCCCAATCACCTGCCGGGTGGGTTTCAGAAGCTGTTGCAAGTGTTTGGACGCGAAGGCGAGCCATGTCGGATTTGCGGGAGTGAGATTGTGGCCTGCACGATTGCGAACCGGACGTCGCGGTACTGTCCGAGGTGCCAGCGGCGGTGAAGACGGCGGGAGCCCAATCCGCGTGAAGAACAAAGTGCCAGGTTCATTGTCGGCCGACGCGCGCCCGACACCACGGAGCAAAAAACAGAGTGCCAGGTTCACTGTTTGCTGAGACCCGGAATGTCCCACGGAATGTCGCTCTTTGTGGTTTCATGGCTTCCCAGGCCGGTGATTGGACATGAGGCAGTAGGTGAGGACTTCGATGCCGCTGAAGGCGGCCTGGTGCCAGAGCAAGTGCCGGAGCTTCTCCTTTTTGAGTACGACTATTAGCCTGTCCCCCTATCTTCTCCTAGTCCGGTGACCCTGATTCTGGGGCCGCGTCAGTGTGGCAAGACGACGTTGGCCCAGATGCTGGGCCAGCGGCAGGCCGGGAGCTATTACGATTTGGAGAGTCCCCGAGACCTGGCGCGTCTGGCGCATCCGCAAACCGTGCTGGAAGCAGCGCGTGGGCTGGTGGTGCTGGATGAGATTCAACAGCGGCCAGACTTGCTGCCGCTCTTGCGGGTGATGGCGGATCGGAAACCGCTTCCGTGTCGCTTTCTTCTGCTGGGGAGCGCTTCGCCCGATTTGATGAAGCAGTCTTCGGAGACGCTGGCGGGGCGGGTGCATTTCGTGGACATGGGCGGCTTCACCCTCGCCGAGACCGGGATCGAGCGGCAGACCGACCTTTGGGTGCGCGGAGGATTCCCCAATTCATTTCTGGCGGCCAGCGAGGCGTTGAGCCTGAAGTGGCGGGAGGATTTCATTCAGACGTTTTTGCAACGGGACATTCCGATGCTGGGCATCCAGGTGCCAGCGGCCACGCTGCACCGGTTTTGGACGATGTTGGCGCATTATCACGGCGGCATCTGGAACGGATCGGAGATCGGCGATTCGCTCGGCGTGAGCCACCACACCGCCCGACGGTATCTGGACTCATTAAGCGGGGCGTATGTGCTGCGGCAATTGCCGCCGTGGTTCGAGAATCTGGGCAAGCGGGTGGTGAAGTCGCCGAAGGTGTATGTGCGGGATTCGGGCGTGCTGCACGCTTTGTTGAGCATCCCGGACTTGGCGGCGTTGCAAGGGCATCCCAAACTGGGAGCGTCTTGGGAGGGTTTCGTGATCGAGCAGATTCTGTCGTGGTCCGGGGAGCGGAACGCGTATTTCTGGGCCACGCACAGTCGGGCCGAACTGGATTTGATGGTGCTGGCGAAAGGCAAACGCTGGGGCTTCGAGATCAAATACCAAGATGCACCGACGATCACGAAGTCCATGCGAATCGCGATGCAGGACTTGAGACTGGAGCGGCTGTGGGTGGTCTATCCGGGCAAGACCGGCTATCCAATGGATGAGAACATCGAGTGCGTGGCGCTGGCGGACCTGGGCAGGATCAGGGAGGCGCTGGAATGACCGTTTTCGTGAATTGAGGGGGCCCCTGGGTCAGGTCGGCGAAGCCGCCGCCGCCCCAATCTGTGATCCGCCCTGAATCGGCGAGGGATCTCCCTTTGCGGAGCCGGTCCGCGGGGGATGGACCCACAGATCCGCCCAGATCGACACAGATCCCCCGATGCCACAGATGGACGGAAGAGGGGGAACCGCGGACAACGGAACACACGGAAGGACGGACGACAGAGGAAGAGGACCGTGTCGATGTCATTTGTCCCCACGGCTTCCGGGGATCTCGAGGACATCACCCTGGCGCTCTATCATCGAGGCGGGACCGACGCATACACAGTGGACTTGGTCGAGGATGCCGGAGGGCTGCCGAGTTTCCAGTGGGACGACGGTTGGGTTGCTTTCAACGGCCATCCGCTCATGGCGTTTCGCGTGACCGTGGTGCCCGAGCCGGAGGCGTGTGCGGCGATAGCCGGGCTCGGGTTGCTGGGTCTGGCCGCATGGCTTCGGATGAAGGCGGGATGGGCTTGCCGTGGTCGGGGGTTCGGGCGTAGAATCCGGTAGTCCTGCTGGATGCGCCCGTAGCTCAGTCGGATAGAGCATCTGCCTTCTAAGCAGAGGGTCCCGCGTTCGAGTCGCGGCGGGCGTGCCAGCCTTGACGGAGGAATGCGGCATGCTGCAGCTCAAGGAACTGGCGGAACTGTACGAGCGACATCGGTCGGCCGCCGGGGCGAGGGTCAAGGAGTTCAAGTTGCGGGGGCGGCATTTTCCGTTCAACACGCATCCTGCGATCATGGGGGTGATCAATCTCTCGTCCGACTCGTGGTATCGGGAGAGCGTTTGCCTGAGTGCGGACCGGGCGATTCACCGGGGGCAGGTGATGTGCGCGCAGGGGGCGGACGTGATTGACGTGGGGGCGGAATCGACGTTGGCGCATGCGGTGCGGGTGGACGAGGAGCTGCAGAACGGGCGGTTGCTGCCGGTGGTGCGGGCGTTGAGCAAAGTGGGCGTGCCGGTGTCGGTCGAGACGTACAAGCCGGAGGTGGTGCGGGCGTGTTTGGATGCCGGGGCGAGCGTGTTGAACCTGACGGGGACGGTCGAGACCGAGGAGATCTTCCGGATGGTGGCGGCCCATGAGGCTGCGGTCATCCTGTGCTACGTCGAGGGGCCGAACGTGCGCGAGGTGGGCGACTTTGATTTCACGGGGGATCCGACGGACCGGATGTACGAGTTTTTTGCGCGGCAGATCGAGGTGGCGACGCGGAACGGGGTGGAGAAGATCTTCGTGGATCCGGGGCTGGGTTTTTACTATGGGAACCTGCGGGACAGCGACGTCCGGGTGCGGCATCAGATGCGGGTGTTTTTGAACACGTTTCGGTTCCGGGCGCTGGGGTTTCCGACGTGCCACGCGTTGCCGCACGCGTTCGAGTATTTTGCGGAGGAGGTGCGGTCGGCGGAGGGTTTTTTTGCGATGCTGGCGGCGCTGGGGGGTACGGACCTGTTTCGGACGCACGAGGTTCCGCGGGTCAAGGCGGTGCTGGACACGCTCAGGGTGTATTGAAACGGCAATGCGGGCTGGCATTCTGCCGCTGCGACCGTAATCTCGCGGTGTGCGGACGCGAGCGGCATTTGACGCGATCGACTCGGTGGTGGCGGATCTGCGGCGGGGGCGGATGGTGGTGATGGTGGATGACGCAGACCGCGAGAACGAGGGCGATCTGATTATGGCGGCGGAGCATGTGACGCCTGCCGCGGTGAATTTCATGGCGCGGTTTGGCCGGGGGTTGATTTGTGTGCCGACGACCTCGGAGCGGCTGCGCCAGTTGGGGATCGAGAGCATGGTGGGGCAGAACCGGGAGACCTTCCGGACCGATTTCCAGGTGAGCGTGGATGCGGCGAAGGGGATCACCACGGGCATCAGCGCCGCGGACCGGGCGCAGACGATCCGGGTGATGGCGGATCCGACGGCGGTGGCGACGGATCTTACGCAGCCGGGGCATGTGTTTCCGCTGCGGAGCAAGCCTGGGGGTGTATTGCAGCGGGCGGGGCACACGGAGGCGGCGGTGGATCTTGCGAGCATGGCGGGTTGCCGGCCGGTGGCAGTGATCTGTGAGATCATGAACACGGACGGCACGATGGCCCGGCTGCCGGAGCTGCGTCGGTTTGCCCGGCGTCACGGGCTACGGCTGGGCACGATCGAGGCCTTGATCAAGCACCGCCGGCTGCGGGAGCGGCTCGTGGAACGGGTCGAGACGGTCCGGTTGCCGACGGTCTACGGGCGGTTTGACCTGCATTTGTACCGGTCGAAGATTGACGGTCAGCATCATTTGGCGATGGTATGCGGCGCGGTGGCGGGCAAGGCGGGGGTTTTGGTGCGGGTGCACAGCGAGTGTCTGACCGGCGATGTATTTGGATCGCGGCGTTGCGATTGCGGCCCGCAGCTGCACGAGGCGATGCGCCAGGTGTCTGCGGCCGGCTGCGGGGTGATTGTCTACATGCGACAGGAGGGGCGGGGCATTGGACTGCCGGCCAAGATCCAGGCCTACCGGCTGCAGGAGAAGGGCTTTGATACCGTCGAGGCGAATTTGAAGCTGGGGTATGCGGTGGATCTGCGCGAGTATGGTCTGGGCGCCCAGATTCTGGCCGACCTCGGGTTGCGCACGATCCGGCTGCTGACGAACAATCCGCGGAAGATCGTCGGGCTCGAGGGGTACGGACTCGAGGTTGTCGAGCAAGTGCCGGTCCGGGTGCGGCCGAATCCGCACAACGCGCGGTATTTGAGGACGAAGCGGGAGAAGCTGGGGCATATGCTGTGAGGAACGCATGTTGCGGAAGGTAAAACGGCTGGCGAATCGGGAGGATGGGGGGCGGTTTGTCGTGGTGGCGGCCCGTTACAATGGGCGCTACGCGGACGCCCTGTTGCGGGGTGCGCGGCGGGTGTTCGAGGAGGCGGGCGCGGCGGTGCGGGTTGTGCGGGTGCCGGGCGCGTTCGAGATCCCTGTGGTGGCGGCGGCGGTGGCGCGGGGCCAGCCGGCGCCGGAGGCGGTGGTTTGCCTGGGGGTCATTTTGCGCGGGGAGACGGCTCATGCGGAGCACATTGGCCGGGGGGTGACGGAGGCGCTGGTGCGCCTGCAGATCGAGAGCGGCGTGCCGATGATTCACGAGGTGCTGCTGCTTGAGAACGAGGCGCAGGCGCAGGCGCGGTGCCTGAGTCCGGCGCACAACCGGGGGGCGGAGGCGGCGCAGACGGCGCTCGAGATGGCGCGGGTGATGCGCGGGTTGCGATGCTGAACGATGGGACCCCTGCGATGAGCGCGAGCGACAGGGCGGAGGGCAAGCCTCTCCGGGCGCTGATCATCGAGGATTCGGAGTTCGATGCGGCGCTGCTGGTGCGGTTATTGCAGGTGGGGCAGTACCGGGTCACGTGGCGGAGGGTCGAGACCGGGGCGGACATGCGCCAGGCGCTGGCCGAGCAGGGATGGGACATTATTTTTTCGGACCATCAGATGCCGGAATTCAGCGCTCCGGACGCTCTGCAGATCCTGCAGGAGACAGCGCTGGACTTGCCGTTCATCATCGTGTCGGGGGGGATCGGGGAAGCGACGGCGGTGGCGCTGATGAAGGCGGGGGCGCATGATTTTCTGATCAAGGGGCAATTGGGGCGGCTGATACCGGCGGTTGAACGGGAGCTGCGCGAGGCAGCCAATCGGGCGGCGCGGCGGGAGGCGGAGATTTCGTTGCGCGAGAGCGAGGCGCGGTACCGGAAGCTATGGGAGAACTCGCCGGACGCGATTGTGATGGTGGGTGCGGACGGGCGGATTGGGTTTGCGAACCCGGCGGTGACGGGGGTATTCGGCTATGCGCCATCCGAGCTGGCGGGCATGGCGTTCGCGCAGTTGATCGAGGCGATGCCGGCCGAGCCGGACAGGTTGTCGGCGGTTCCTGCGGTGCCGTCGGCCGAGGGGGCGGAGGGGCAGGCGATGGTGCAGGAGATGAAGGGGCGTCATCGGGACGGCCAGGAAGTGACGGTCGAGATCGGGTTCAGCTCCTTGCGGCTCGAAGGCAAGACGTGGCGTGTTGCCTTCATCCGGGACCTGACGGCGCGGCGTCGGGCGGAATCGGCCCTCAAGGAGCGGGAAGAGGAGTTTCGGGTGGCCCGCGAGGTTCAGCAGCGGCTGTTTCCGAAGGCCGCGCCGGAGATCCCGGGGTACGACCTTGCGGGGGCGTCGTTTCCCGCGGTGGAAGCGGGCGGGGATTACTTCGATTACCTGCCGATGCTCGAGGGCGGGCTGGGGATTGTGGTGGCTGACGTGAGCGGGCACGGGATCGGGCCGGCGATGATCATGGCCGAGACGCGGGCTTTTCTTCGGATCGTGGCGTTGAACCGGCGGTTTCCTTCGGAGGCGCTGGGGGCAGCGAACCGCGTGTTGATCGAGGATTTGGCCGACAGCGACCGGTTTGTGACCGTGCTGATGGCGCGCCTGGACCCGGCTGCACGCCGACTGGCGTATGCGAGCGCGGGTCATCCGGCGGGGCTTTTGCTGGATGCGACAGGGGCGGTCAAGCAGCGCCTGACCCGGACCGGGCGCGCCCTGGGGATGTCGCCGGACTCGGCCTTTCCGGATGTGACCGGGATCCCTCTGGCTGAGGGGGATGTGTTGGTGCTGATGACGGACGGGATCGAGGAGGCGGTGGACGCCCAGGGGGACCTTTTTGGGGCCGAGCGGCTTGTCGAGGCGATCCGCGCGAGCCGGCATCGGCCGGCGCAAGAGATCCTCGAACACCTGCATGGGGCAGTGCGGAGGTTTGCCTCCGGGGGTGCGGCGAGCGACGACATCACGCTGGTGGTGGTCAAGGTGGGGAACGCCGCCGGGGCTGATGCGTGAACCGGCCAGAGGGCGTTGACGGCGGACGATCATGAAACGGGAGACGTTGGCGGCGAGACAGGAGCGGGTGGCGCATGTGATCGAGCGGTTGGGCCGTGTCTATCCGGAGGCCGAGTGCGCGCTCCGGCATTCGAATCCGCTCGAATTGCTGGTGGCGACGATTCTGTCTGCGCAGTGCACGGACGAGAGGGTGAACCAAGTGACGGCCCGGCTGTTTCGGAAATACCCGACGGCGGCGGACTACGCCGGGGCGTCGGCAGAGGAACTCGAGGCGGAGATCCACAGCCTGGGCTTTTTTCGGAACAAGGCGCGGAGTCTGCGGGCGTGTTGTCAGCGGCTGGTGGAAGAGCATGGGGGCGAGGTGCCACGAACCATGGGCGAGCTGGTGGCGCTCGACGGCGTTGGCCGGAAGACGGCCAACGTGATCCTGGGCAACGCCTTTGGAGCGAACGAGGGGATCGTGGTGGACACGCATGTTGCCCGGCTGTCGGGCCGGCTGGGATTATCGCGGGAGACCGATCCGGTGCGGATCGAGCAGGATCTGATGGCGTTGGTGCCGCGGTCGGAGTGGACGCGATTCAGTCATTGGCTGATTTGGCACGGGCGACGCCGGTGTGCGGCGCGGCGTCCGGACTGCGCCGGGTGCGAACTGCGGGCCTGGTGCCCGTCTGCGGGGGGCTGCAGCCTCGCATCGCGCACCCGGTCTGTAGCCGGGGGCGCTGACCGCGGCGGGCGAAAGGGGGACTCCGCAGTCAGCTCTCGTGCCGCCCTCGACGCGGGCGGTTCCAGGAAGAGCCGGTCATCATGAACCACGAGGGGGGAAGCCACGACATGTGGCGTCTGTGGGAGGACGCGGCGCACGGGGCGGCTTGGAACATGGCGTGCGACGAGCTGTTGCTCGAGGAGGTTGCGATCGCGGGTCGGCCGGTCTTGCGGTTCTACGGGTGGGCGGCGCCGGCGGCGACGTTCGGCTACCTGCAGCGCTGGGCCGAGGTGCAGCGGTGGACGGCGTTACGGCCGCTGATCCGGCGGCCGACGGGTGGAGGTTTGGTTTCTCATGATCGGGGTTGGACGTACACCCTCGCGATTCCCGCGGGCCATCCGTGGCATCGACTGCGCGCGATCGAGAGCTACGCGCGGGTGCACGGCTGGCTGCGGCAGGCCTTCGCGCGGAGGGGGTGGCAGACCGAGTTGGCCCGGAGCGGTCCCGGCGGCGCGCCGGGCGCTTGCTTTTCGAGGGCGGAGACGTGGGACGTTGTGAGCGGCGGCACGAAGGTGGCGGGGGCGGCGCAACGTCGGACGCCGGCGGGATTGTTGATCCAGGGGGCGGTTATGGAAGGGGAAGCTGGCGGCGGAGTGGCGGCGCTCCAAGCGGGAATGGTCGCGGTGGCGTCCGAGATCTGGGGGGTCATGTGGGAGCGATGGGCGCCGGGGCCGGAGTTTCACCGTCGCGTTGAAGCCGTCGAGGCTGCGAAGTACGGGACGACGGCGCACAACGCGCGCCGGTGAGATCGGATCCAGTGGCCGCGAAGAGGGGAGTCGCCGCAAGAAGGCGCAAGAAGCACAAGAGAGGAAGCCCATGTTCTCTTCTGTCTCTTCTTGCGTGGTCTGCGCCGTTTGGCGGCAATCGGTGTTTTCCGGACCTGTGGCGGCGTGGTCGGCCGCGAAGAGGGGAGTCGCCGCAAGAAGGCGCAAGAAGCACAAGAGAGGAAGCCCACGTCCTCTTCTTGCGTGGTCGGCCGCGAAGAGGGGGAGTCGCGGCACCGTGTGCGCGACGAGGTTGGCCGCAGCTTGCGGTCATCGTGGGGGCTTCGTATAGTGGCTGCCACTGAGTATGACGATGCATCCCGTCCGTGTTGCCGTGACCGGGGCCGCCGGGCAGATTGGTTACGCGCTCGTTTTTCGCATAGCCTCCGGCGCCCTGTTGGGTCCCCATCAACCGGTTATTCTGCATCTCCTTGAAGTTGAAGCGGCCCTTCCCGCTCTGGGGGGGGTGGTGATGGAGTTGGAGGATGGGGCGTTTCCGCTGCTTGAGGGGGTGGTGGCGACCTCGGATTTGGACGCAGGATTCCGGGGGGTGAACTGGGCGTTGCTGATCGGCGGGGTGCCGCGCAAAGCAGGGATGGAACGGAAGGATTTGCTGGGCGTGAACGGCAGGATTTTCATCAGCCAGGGCCAGGCGCTCGAACGAAACGCCGCCCCCGATGTTCGGGTGCTGGTGGTGGGCAATCCGTGCAACACGAACGCGATGATCTGCATGGAGCATGCGCGGGGAATCCCGAAGGAGCGGTTCATGGCGATGACGCGGCTTGACGAGCATCGCGCGCGCGCGCTGTTGGCACGCAAGGCCGGTGTGCCGGTGGCCGAGGTCGACCGGATGGCGGTGTGGGGCAACCATTCGGCGACCCAGTATCCGGATTTTGCGAATGCGCGGATCGGCGGGCGGCCGGTTCCTGCCGTGATCGGGGACGTTGGGTGGCTGGAGGGGGAGTTTCTTGCCACGGTGCAGCAGCGGGGCGCAGCGATCATCAAGGCGCGGGGTGCTTCGAGTGCGGCGAGTGCGGCGCAGGCGATTCTTGAGACTGTGCGGTCCGTGGTCGAGCCGACGCCGGCGGAGGACTGGCACAGTGTGGCGCTTTGTTCGGACGGCAGCTATGGGATCGAGGCGGGGTTGATCTGTTCGTTCCCGGTGCGCAGCGACGGGGTGCGGCAGGCGATCGTGCGGGATGTTCCCCTGAACCCGTTCAGTCGGTCGCGGATCGACGCCTCGGTGCAGGAGCTGAAGGAGGAACGCGCGCTCGTTGCTGAACTTTTGCCCCACTGAATCCATGTCGCTTCCGAGCACACCGGGAGAACTCGCCCGCTGCATTGACCACACCCTGCTCCGCGCGGACGCGACCGGTGGGGAGATCGAGCGGCTTTGTGCGGAGGCGTTGCAGCATCGTTTTCATTCGGTGTGTGTGAACGGGAGCCGGGTTGAACTGGCCTATCATCGTCTTGAAGGGAGCGGCATCCGCGTGGCTGCCGTGGTTGGCTTTCCGCTGGGCGCCGCCGAATCCGACGTCAAGACCCACGAGACCGAGGCCGCCATTGACGCAGGCGCCACGGAGATCGACGTCGTGCTGAACCTTGGTCGGCTGAAGGACGGCGATGATCGGTTTGTGCTGCGCGAACTGCGGGACGTGGTCGAGGCCGCCCAGGGTCAGGTGGTGAAGGTGATCCTCGAGACCTGTTGTCTCGACGAGGCGGAGAAGGTGCGTGCCTGCCGGCTGGTGGTCGAGTCGGGGGCGCACTGTGTAAAGACCTCGACCGGGTTTGGCCGGAGCGGGGCGACGATCGAGGATGTGCGGCTGATGCGACGGGAGGTGGGACCTGGTTTTGGGGTGAAGGCGGCCGGGGGCATCCGGGACTTATCGGCGGCGCTGGCGATGATCGAGGCGGGTGCGGACCGTTTAGGGACATCAGCGGGGGTGGCGATCGTGCAGGCGTTGCATCCGCCGGTGCTCTGAGGAAGTCAATGGGGTTATGATCCCGCTCCGGGGGGCGGGCATCCAGTCCGCGAGAAACCCCGGCGGGGCGGCCACTGAGTGGGGTCCAATGTAGAGTCCTCGACTGGGTCTGAGGTGCGCCTCGCTAGGAAGTTGAGCTGCAACCGGCGCTCAAGCGCGGGCTTGGGGGGTGGTGCGCCGGCGGCAGCAGCCAATGAGGAGCGTGACGACGCCGAACACGCCGAGGAGCAGGAGCGCCGGGGTTCGCGGGGTTTTGGGGCTGGCGGCCTTGGCCTCGATGCGGAGGTTGAGATCGGCCCAGGGATTCACCTGGAGGCGACGGGTGAAGGTGTAGAGGCGGCCCTGTTCGGGGACGGTGGTTCGGATGGCGGCCGGGTTGCCGGCGGCGGCGTCCTGCTGCTGGATGAGGCGTTCGGCGAGCTTGATCTGGACGGCGTTGTCTTCGGCGGTGTTCCGTTCGAGGAGCTGTTTGGCTTCCTGTTGGGTGTAGGCGGCGGTTTGGCCTTCGCGGAGGCTGCGGGGGGCATTGGCGAGGACATCGGGTTCACCGGCGACCTTGGCGCTACGGAAGTTCAGGCCGACGAGGGCCTGCTGCATTTTGAGGTTGTGCAATTGGACGCGGGCGTCCTCGTTGAATGCGTTGTCGTGTTGGGAGAGACCGTACGCGGCCTGGAACGCGCGTCGCGCCTGTTCGGGATCGCCGCTTTCGAGGAGCTTATTGCCCATCGAGAGCAGCTGTTCCGCTTCGCGGGTTTGTTCCTTGCGCCAGGCGACTTCGTTTTGAATGTAGGTGTCGAGGTCGACCGCGATGGCGCGGCCGTCGGCGGCCGGTTGGAGGCGGAGGGATCCGCTCGAGTCGGTCAGGGTCCACTGGTTGCCGAGGTAGAGGCGCCAGGCGATGTTCTCGAGGGGGAGATCGAACTGCGGTCCGACGAGGGAAAGGTCGAGGGCCCGTCGCTGGGGAGCGCCTGCTTTCCAGGAATAGAAGAACTCGACGGAGGTCGGCTCGCCGCTTTTCGAGTTAGGTTCGATGGGCAGGAGCACCTGGTTGGTGGCGCGCCAGGGCCAGACGCTCTTCTGGTTGACGAATGCGAACCAGAACCGGGCCTTGTCGGGGAGGGTGCAATGGAGGAGCCGCTTGTCGCCGGGCTCGATCTGGAGGCTGGCGCGGGTGAAAAGCACGCCGTCGTCGGAGAGGACGGACGTGAGGGCAACGCTCAAGACGCGGGCGGGCAGGAGTTTGGCTGCGGCGTGGCGCTGCAATTGGACAGCGAGCTGGAAGGAGGGTTCGACGAGGCGGAACGTGTGATTGGCGGCGGCGACGGCGATATCCGGTTGGAGAGTGCGGGGGATGGACTGCCACTCGGCGGGCTGGAGGCTGGGCGGGAGGCCGGGCACGTGGAGCTGGAGACGGCCGCCGGACTGGAGTGTGACGAAGCCGCGCTGCAGGTTGACCTCATCCGCTTCGACGCCGACCACGGTGGCAGCGGCGGCCTGCTCGGGGACGGGCAGCGTGTAGTTTGCCTGGAGCAGGAAGCGGCCGATGACGCGCCGATGGAGTTTGACCTCCCAATCACGGGTGAGGGTATTGGTCTGGCCTTCGATGGGGAGGGAATCGGCCACCTGATCGCCGCGGAAGCGGACGCCCTCCGCATTGGCCGGGAGGCGGACGCGGAGGGATTTGACGCCGGTATTTTCGATATCGTACTGGAGGTTGACGGCGACCTTGAGTTGGGCCTCGGTGAAGAGGACGTGCTGGAGGCTGGCGACCTGGATCCAGGCGTCGACCCGCTCGAGATCGAGCTGGAGCTTCCAGTCATCCTGCAGCAAACGGAAGGCGAGAACGCCTTTTTGGCGGACGCCCGCCTTGAGGGGATCGAGCTGGGAGAGACCTTCGCGGGTCTGGATTTGGAGGCGCATGCCTTGTTCCGGCACGATGAGCAACTGGCCCCGCTGTTTGGCGGCCTCTCTAAGGTTCAGCCGGGGGACATTCCAGGCCTGGGCGGCGCGGACTCCGGGGCCGGTGAGACTGAGCGCGAAGGCGTGTTGACCTTCGGTTTTGCTCTTGAGGTGGAGAGTCACGATGCGTTGCGCATCCGTCTTGAGCTCCGTCCAATGGCTGAGAGCGTCGCCGGAGGCGGACTCGACGTCCATGCCGGCGGGGAGCGGGAAGCTGAGCTTGAAGATGCCGGCGCGGGTGATTTCGACATTGAGGGTGGCGGCGAGGACAGTGCGGTCTTCGCCGAGCGAGAGTGTCTGTTGGGCTTCGACGCGGATGTCAGGTTCGACGGGGGCGGCCTTGACGGAGAGGGTGCCGCGGTTTTCGGTGTAGCGGTAAGCTCGGCGGAGAGTCAGGCCGGGGACAGCGGCCCGCTGGTCATCGAGGGTGTTGCCGGGAAAGTCCTCGAGGTTGATGGGGGCGAAGCTATCGGCTTTGACGTCATCCAGCTGCACTTCATTACCGGTGGCGATCCCCAGCAACCCGATCTGGCCGGCGGCGCCTTGGACGGTGATGAGGCCGGCGGTCTGTTCGAAGGGCAGGGGGCCGGTTCCGATCTGGGACTTGAGGAGGAGGGTGAACGGTTTGGCCTGGGCCGGACTGAGTCCGACCCGCAAGCGGCGGGTCTCGGGGTCGAACCGCCACCAGGCGACAGCGGGATCGATGACGTCGGTGATGGTCGAGGGTGTGGGGATGTCGAAGGCCAGCTCATTGATCTCGCCCTGGGCGGGGCGGATGGTCACGTGGTGGAGGCCTTCGAGCACGCCGGCGCCCGGGACATAGAGCTGGGACCACTCGGCATAGAACACCGCCTTTTCCCGGCGGGTGTCGCGGCTTCGGGGTTTCCACCCGATCCAGGTATTGTCTCCCGGGGACAGGACCAATTGGAAGACGGCGTTGGTGGGGGTGGGCGAGGGTTGGCGCTGGACAGCGACCGCTTGGGGCACGTCCATGTCGACGTCGAGTCCGACCAGGGTGAGGTCGGCGCGATTGACCAGTCCCTGGGCCGCCGGGAGCAGGAATCCGCGGCTGCCGCCGGGCGACTGGACCCGGGTCTGGTACTGAAACTCGGCCTCGATCCAACCGGTTTTTTCCGCGAGCAACGCGTAGCGTCGCAGGGGTTCGACCGTCGTTTGCACGAGCCGTCCGGCGTCGGCGGGGCAGGTCCATCGGGTCAGGACATGGGGTTCGGCGAGCAGCGGCAGGACGTCGCCCTGGGTTGCCTGCCAGCGGATGCGGGCGGATCCGAACACGAATTCCTCCTCGACACGGAGCTGGTGGAGAACGGACTCGGCGATGGGAGGCAGTCGTCGGCTGGCGGGTGTGGGGGGCGTTGTTGTTTGGGCTGTTGCCGGGCCGGGCTCGAGCAGGTAGAGGCCGGCCAGCAGGAGGCTGACGGCGGCTGCGGCGGCTCCGGGCTCAGCGGCGGGCTTCTGGGGGACCTGCCACCAGCGCCAGAGGCCAGGCAGGACGACTTGCAGCAGCGTGAAAGTCGCCGCCACACCGAGAATGGCGGGCAGAACGGCGTCCGAACCGAGGGCGGCCCGGAACAGGGCTGTCCAGAAGAGGGCCAGGCTGAGGATGCGCAACCAGGATTTGGCGGTGATCCAGGCATAGAGCCAGACGGCTGCGGCGAGGACGACGGGCCAGAGCAGGCCGACCCAGGCGTAGCCTGCGGCTTGGATTTCGAGATTGCTGACCTCGGCGGTGAGGACGGACTCCGCCTGCTGGACCGGGGCGACGAAGTGGAGGTCGCGAGCGGGTTGGACGCGAGTGGAAGTGCCGGAGTGCTGAAGGGAGACGGCCAGGGTTACGATGGCGAGGATGCAGGCGGCGAGGGCGATGAGTCCGCCCATGAGGTGCCGTCCGCTGAACCGGTGGACGCCTTGGGCGGTGGTCGAACGCCAGAGGATCGCTCCGATCAGGATCAGAACGGCGGCAATCCCGAGGCCGATGGCGAGTTGTTGGCGGGCGTCCGGGGTCAAGCCGGCGAGGCCGTGGCCGGCGCTGGGCGTTTGAGGCGTTGGGGTGAGAGTGCCTGCGACGTAGCGGAGGCGGCGGCCCGGGTCGGGCTCGAGGCGCCATTCAGCGAGGAGCACCGGGGCGGACACGATCGGGCCGGTGACGGTCAGGCGTTTTGGGTTCTTGGCGCGGGCGGCGATTTTGACCTGGACCTCGTTGACGGTATTGGGGTCGGCGTGCTGGGGGAGGGGGATGAGATGCGCGCGATCGTTGGTGACCGGGACGACCGTGGTCCCGTTGACGGTCACGGACCACAGCTCGGTCCCTTCGGGGGCGGCCAACCGGAGATGGGGCGCGCCCTTGTTTTTCACGAAGTATCGGGCTTCGGTGACGACCTGACCTTCTTCGGAGATGCGGGTGGTGAGGGCGGCGCGGTCGATGACCTGGCTGACGGTTTCGCCCTGGGCGAGCGGTTCGAGGACGAGTTGGAGCTGGAATGGGCGCGCGCTATAGCGGTAGGCGGCCAGGATGGGGGCGTCGAAGAACAGGCGGTATTCGGCCGGGACCTCGCCCGGTTCGAGCGGCAGCAAACCGCTCGAGAGATTCACCGGGTGCACGTTGAAGGGGTACGCGCTGACCACGAGCGTGTGGCCTTGTTCGGAGTGGGCGTCGCGCGGCCGGGCGCCGGTGAAGGCGAGCTGGTCGCCCTGCCGTTTGAAGGGCCGCTCGTAGGCGGCCAGCAAGGTGTAGGAGCCGGCGACAGGCGTGTGCAACTGGACGACGTAGCCGTTGGTGGTCTTCTGCCAGTTCCGGACGTCTTTGCCGGTGAACTCGACGTTGAAGTACTCATCCGAGAGCTCGACGGTGAACGTGCCGAGGGGAGCGCCGGCGATGGCATAGTTGAGGAGACTGCTGCCATAGGCGACGCCTTCGCCGACGGTGAACAGATGGAAGGCATCGACGAGGATGGACTGCGGGAGGCGCTCGATGGCGAGGCTGGCGGTCCAGGTGGGTTCGCTGAAGCGGAAGGCGGCCTGGATTCCGGGGAGCTTTTTGGGGAAGAACGCGGTGGCGATGTCGGTCAACCCCTGGGTGGCACCCGGGGTCAGGCGAAACCCGGCGTCGGCGGCGACACCGATATGGCCGCGGACCGACTTGGCTTTGACGACGTCGATTCGCGGAAGGCGCCAGGTGGTTTCGCCCAGCGGCTTATTGCGTTCGAGGCGGAGCTGGACGATTTGGCGGCCGATGACGGGGCTGCCGTAGACCAGGCGGAGTTGCGCCTCGGCGGCGTCGGGTGGATCGGTGACGAAGTAATCGCTGAGGCCTGAAGCGTTGAGTCGGGCGACGCCGTAGCCCTTGGGGACGCGGAGGTTGAGCTCGCGCAACGGCGCTTCCCGGACATCGAGCTCGAACTCGGCCTCGATGGCGAGATCGGTTTCCCCGAGATGATAGGCGAGCAGTTGGGATACGGTGAGCTCCGGGAGGATGTTATCCGCCTGCACCTGGAGTCGGAAGGCGCCCCCGGAGAACCGGTAGGCGAACGTCTGGGTCGTCTGCGCTGGGAGCAGGCTTTTCGAGGCATCGGTCTGGGGGAACTGCTCGGGCGAGATTTGGGAGAGACCGCCCGACTCGACGACTTCGAGACGGACGGCGCCGGCGTTGACGACGCGGCAATAGCCACCGAAGCGGGTGGCGTTTTCGGGTTGGATTTGGAGCGCTTCGACGGTCTGGGGGAAAGTGCCGAGCGGGGATTCGATCTGGATCTGGACCTGGAACTGTTCTTTCTGCGGCTGGTTGAACTGCACGGTCAACCGGCGGTCGGTTCCGCCACTGATGGGGTCGACCGTCCACGCGAGGAGCTGGGGGCCTTGGACGCGGGTGATCTCGCCCGGACCGCGCAACCGGAAGGCGACCCGTTGCAGGTCGCCCTGCATGACTTTGCCGTCAAACCATGCGGTCTGGCGCATGAGGCCCGGGCTGATGGCGATCTGGAGGAGCGCCTCGGCGGCGTAGAACAGCGTGCCTTCGGCTTCGGCGCGGGCTTCTTTCCAGGCCAGTTGGACTTTGCCGTTGGCGGGCAGGTGCGCCGTGAATTCGGCGCCAGCGCGCTGGGGTTTTGCCGCGCCTCCGAAGCGGACTTGGGAATCCGCCCCGAGACCGCGGAGCGCCACGGGGGAGAGCGGCGCGCCGGCCACGGTGAAATCCACCTCATTCCATCCGTTGGTCTGGCGCACGAGCGCGCCGAACTGGAGCTCGATCGGGAAGTCGCCCGCCTGGTCGAAGACGACGGCGAGCCGGCTTTCGCGCGGGGTGAGGCGTCCCTTGCCGGTGTTGGCGACGGCGGTGAGGGCCGCCCCGCCGGAGAGCAGATCGAGGGTTCCCCCCTTCGGGTTCCTGACCTTGGCGATGGCGTGGAGGGCGAAGAGGGCTTGGCCGTCGCTGAGCTGGCCGGTGAGGCGGTAATCCGAAAGCACGACGGAACGCGCCTCGGGATCGGCGGTGGTGACGGCGAGCGGCAGCGTGTAAGGCTCTCCCTGAAAGCGGAAAGCGAGGGGGGCGGCCGTGTTGTTGGTGGGTTCCCGGAGGCTCTCGGGGAGGTACTGGATTTCGACCGGGATGAGACCGGAGGGATTGGGAGCCTGGACATCGAGGTCGGCGGGGCCGTCCACGCGAATGAAGCCTCCGGCGAGACTCGGCGGCTGGCCGTGAAAGGCCAGAGGCGTTGCCTTGGCGGGCAGATCGCCGAGCGGGGTTTCGGCGGTAATCTGGCCGGACACGGCGGTCAGGGGTTGTTCGCTCTTCTTGAGGCGCAGCACCAGAATGCGAGTGCCGCCTTCGCCTTGGCGCACGGCCCAATCCTCGAGGTTGGTCGAGGTGACACTACGGACCTCGCCCGTCCCGGCGAGCGTCCAGTGGATTTCGCGCAGGTCGCCCTGGATTGCGTCCGTCTTGAAGGCGACGGCGTGGCTGAGCTTGTCGCGGCTGACCGTGATCCGGTGGTGGAGGGTGCTGCCATAGACGGACGGGGTGCGAATGCCGCCGAGGCCGACGAGGTCGGCCTGGATGACGAGGCGGCCTTTATCGCCGTCGAGTTTGCCGTCGACGCTGACGGCCTTGACCTCGGCCTGGGCGCCGGGTTCAGCCGCGGTGATGCCTGGGGTGGCGGCCAGCATGAGGGCAGCGAGCAGTCTCCCGACTTGGAGGAGGCGACGGGGAACGGGGACGGTGGCGGTGGGGGTCGGCTTCATGGCATTAGCGTCCGGTGATCGACTTGGCCTGACGGATCATCCATTCGAGCTTCTTGGGGCGGGGATCGGGGTCGAAGGCCTCAGGCACGCCGCGGAGGAGGGCGAGGAGGCGATCGGGGCTGACATCGCCCGCGAAGGGGCTGGTGGCGAGCCATTCGGAGAACGCGGCGGAGACTGCGGCGAGGCGGAGTGAAGCGCTTGCTTGATCGAGGGGTGTCGCCGGGCCGTTGTAGGCGACGGGCCATTCGAGCTCGCGATAGAGCCCCGTGGCGGGCTCGCGGAATCGGACGCGGAGAATGGCGAGCGGGCCGGAGCCTTGCGGGTTGACTTGGACGACATAGAGGGCGTTGCCGGACTCGGCGGCGCCGAGCTCGGCGGCGTCGACGGTGTTGTCGCGGAACTGTTCTTTGGTGAGCTGGTGTTTCGCGTAACCGATTTGGCGCCAGTGGAGGGTGCGGTGGGGGTTGAACTCGATCTGGACCTTGACGTCGGCGGCGGCGACCTGGAGGGCTCCGGCGAGCTGGCCGGCGAGCTCGGTGGCGGCTTCCTCGGGCGTGTTGACGAATCCGTAGCGGCCGTCGCCGTTGCGGGAGAGCACCTCGAGCAGGTCGTCGTTGTAGCCTTCCCATCCGATGCCGAAGCAATCGAGGGCGATCCCGCGTTTTCGGAAATCCTCGACCTTGGCCTTCAATTGGCTGGGGTCGACTTCGCCGAGGTTGGCGGCGCCGTCGGTGAGGAGAACGACCCGGTTGACGCCCTGGGGGAGGAAATGGCGGCGGGCGGTGGCGTAGGCGAGGTTGAGGGCGTCCTCGAGGTTGGTACCGCCTTCCGGCGAGAGATTGCCGACGCGGTCGACGAGCTCTGGGGCTTGGGCGCCGGGCAGGGCATCGACCCAGAGGCGCGCGGTGCGAGCGAATGCGACCACGCTGATGCGGTCCTGGGGCTGCAGCTGGTCTGCCAGAACGGCGAGGGCTTCGCGGATGATCTGGACGCGATCCGCCCGTTCCATGGAACCCGAGTTATCCAGGAGCAACACCAGGTTGAGCGGCCGGGCTCCGTCGCGCCCGCGCGCGGCGGTCCGGATCGAGAACCGGAGCAGCTCGCGATCGTGGGCGAAGGGGTACTGCGCTCTTTCCCAGACGAAGCCGACCGGCATGCCGGGAGCGGGCTCGGGGTCGCAGTAGTTGAAAGCGTTGACGAACTCCTCGCTTCGAATGCCGCCCGGATCGGGGAGCGCGCCCTTCTCGAGGGTCGCGTCGGCGAGTTTGAACGAGACGTCGGCCACATTCAGGGAGAACGTCGAAAAGGGGTTATCCGTGGCTGCGACTTCCGGTTGCGGCTCGGGGGGCGGGGTGCGTGCGATCACCGGGGCGGCCTCGGCGGCGGGCGGGGCGATTTGCTCGGCCTTGGCCTTGTCCTGGATTCTCATCAGGCCGTCCCGCTGTGGCACGGCGCTCATGGGTCGGCCCGCGGCGGCCAGTTTCTTGGCGACCTCGAGTTGGTCATTGGCCTCCTTGGCGCCTTCTCTGAGCTCCTCGACCAGATCCCCTGCTCGTGCGGCTGTTGGGGCGAGCGCTCGGTCCACCTCGGCTACGGCGACTCGGACCCGGGCGGTCTCGACGGGGGTGGCGAGGGTGGTGGCGGCGACCTCGCCGGCGGGAGTTGCCGCCAGGCCGGCGGTCCGTTGCTGGAGGGCAGGCTGCTCGGGGGCGGGGGCGCGAGTGCGGGATTCCCGGAGCCGGCGGCTGGCGGTATCGGTGCGTGCGGCGGGCCCGCCTGGGGCTGCCTTATCCGCGAGCCCCCAGTGCACCTCGGTTCCCAGCATTGGGGTGTCTCCGAGTTGAGGCACGGTGGTTAGGGCAACGGCGCCCAGGTTGGCGATGGCTTCCTGCGACAGCCCAGTTGTCCCCGCGGGCTGTGCGCCGGGGGTGGGTGTGGCGGGGCGGCCTCGAAATGCAGGGGGTGTCTTCTCGATGCCGGACGCGGTGCTCCGGCTGAGCCTCGTGGCCGACTCGAGCTCCTTTGCCGCGGAAGGAGCGGTGGCGGGGGCTGAAGCGGACGGTGCGGTTTGGACGTTCCCGGTGTAGGCGTAGTAATTGGCCTGGCGCCCTTCGGCGGCCTGACGCACCTCGGGCCTGGCGCCTGCCGGTTCGCGTCCCTGCCGTTCGGTTTCGACGACCGCCTGTCCGAAGAGGTCGTTGCCGCCCCTGATTGCTCCGTAGCCGAGGGCGCTGCCGCCCCCCATGCCGCCCATGCCGCCCATGCCGCCTACCATCCCCGAGCCAGCAGCCACGGCGTTCTGTCGGTTGAACGCATCGACGTGGAATCCACCGAAAGCTCCGTTGTGGGCGACGGCACCGCTGTCGTCGGCGTCGAAGAACCAGTGTTCTGCGGTGGCATTGGGCTGGCTTTGGAGTGCCGGGTCGCCTGCCTTGGCTGGGACCTGGGGTTCGAGCCAATTGAAATCCGAGTTGGCGTTGGCGAACTCGCTTTCGACTTTGGGCAGGTAGAGTTCGAGTTGGCTGCGGTTGGCTGGCGCGCCGGCCGGTGGGGCGGCGGAGGGCTTATTGGCCGGAGCGGGAGCGTCGGTGGCTGGGGTTTCGCCTCGAGGTTCCTGCACGATCTTCATGCCTTTGGGCAGCAATCCATATCGCGTCAGCATCCGGATATCCATCATGGGACGGCCATTGGCCTTCGCGTCGGCAGGGGCGGCGGGCGCGGGGGCTGCGACGACACCGGAATCGGCTGGTGCGCTGGCGGCAGGCGCGAGGCCATTCTCGACAAGAGGCTGGACGCCGCGTCGCACGCCGTGGGACTTCTCGGTGTCCATCGTGAAGTTGGTGATCTGGGTGGCGAAGGCCAGCTCACGTTGCCGGGCGGCGATGGCGGCGCCCTGGGATTTCGACTTGGCCATGCCGAAGGAGGGCAACAGGAGCGGCAGTGAGAGCATGGCCACGACCGTGGCCGCGAGGGCCATGGGAGCGACCCATCGCAATTCCGCCCGTGTCCGCGCCAGGAACGGAGGTTTCTGGACGCCTTTGAATTGGCGGAGGAGCTTCTCGCGGCGACGGCGGGAGAGCTGCACGGGAGCGGAGGTGCCGGAGGCGGGTTCAGCGGTCTGGGTGGCGGCTTCCTGAACGAGGCCGATGGTGCGTTGGAGGCGATCGTGGAGGCGTGCGAGCTCGGGGTCGCGGGCGATTTCCTGACGGAGGGCGTCCGCCTCGGCGGGGGTGAGTTCACCCAGCAGGAGAGCGGTGATCCGGCTTTCCCGCTCTTCTTGTTCGGATCGGGAGGCTTCCGGGTTCATGGGATCAGGCCGGCTTTGACGAGCTCGGCGGCGAGGGATTTGAGTGAGTGATGGAGGAGATAGCCGACGTTGCTGGTGGTGAGACCGGTGCGGGCGCTGATTTCCTTGTAAGAGAGGTTCTCCTCGAACTTGAGTCGGATCAGCTCACGGCTGCGGGGATCGAGCGACTTAAGGCCGAGGCGGACCAGGCCGACGCCTTCCCAGCGGGCGATCTGCTCATCGGGCAGCAGGCTGGGGTCAGCGAGCTCCAGTGTGGGTGTGGCAGGATCGTCGCTGGGCGCGGTTGTCCGGAGCGGAACGGTCCTGTTCGAGCGCCGCTGGTGGTTGAGAGCCAGATTATGGACGCTGCGATAGAGCCAGCTGCGCGGTGTGCGAACCTGGTCGAACTGCGCATGGAGCCGGACGAACGCTTCCTGGACAACATCCTGGGCCATATCGGCGTCGTGAAGCAACCGGAGCGCGTAGCTCAGGAGCGGCGATTCGAGCGCGGCGAACAGTTCCTCGAGCGTCTCCGCTGCGGGTCTGTCGGGACCGCTCTCGTTAGATCGCGCCTCTGGCATGCGGGAGTGTTTCACGGCATCGGATCACACTCCTCCCCGGGGATCAATCCCGGAGGAGACAGGCACGGCATTGCGGCCGATTCTGTCGGTGGGGCACTCTGGTTCTTGCTTCAGCCACATCCTAAGGACACCGGAGCGGACATTCTCTTAGACGGTATTTGGCGAGGCGCACTCCGGAGGAAGTTCTTTCCTCGCGTTCTCGGTCTCGTGCCGCCCTCGGCGCGGGCGGGTACAGGATGTGCTCTCGGACTGGGGTTTGTAACCGCCGTCACGCCTTACCGACGCACCGACGCACTGACGCACTGGCGCACTGGCGCACTGGCGCACTGGCGCACTGGCGCACTGGCGCACTGGCGCACTGGCGCACTGGCGCACTGGTCTACTGGCCGATGTGGGGTTCGTTGTCGGTATTCCAGCGTTTTCGGGCGATGGGAGTTCGTTCGACGGCTTTGAGTTGTTTGATGAACTCGGCGTGTCCGTCACAGAACATGAAATTGGCACCACCGGAGACATTTCTGGCGCCGTGGCCGCCGGAGTGACGGCGGCTGGGCCATTCGGCCTGTTCGTTTTCGGGGCGGAGCGGGTCGCCGTCGGCAGGGTCGATGGCGGTATCCCACTGGGCATCGGAGCGGCTATCGGCCATGCAGATCATATCGGAGGGGGCTTTGACGGCGGACTCTGAGACTTCGACGGCCCAGGGGTCAGCGGAACCGGTGGTGAGGTCGGCGCCCAGGCCGAGGTAGGGGCGTGTGAACTCGCTCACGCTGCCCCAGTCGTTGTAACCCAGGCAGAACCCGGTTGACGGGGTGACGCGCATGGGTTGGCGCACGTTATTGAGCACCACGTTGGTGTAGTAGTACTTGGGCTTCTCGGTGGGGCAGTTGAACACGTTGATATTGCTCGACACGAACGGGAGGAGGCGTGTGGGAAAGACGATGGTGCCTGTGGGGACCCAGTAGTGGCCGGGGTACTTGCTGGTTTCCTGGACGTACATGGTGAGCGCGAGGCCAAGTTGTCGCAGGTTGTTCTGGCAGAAGGTCTGCTGTCCGCGGGCCTTGGCCCGGGCGAGGGCTGGGAGCAGCATGCCGGCGAGGATGGCGATGATGGCGATGACCACGAGCAGCTCGATGAGCGTGAAGCCGTGGAGGCGGCGCACGTCACGCCGGACGAATGGGGTGGGCCATTGAAAGCGCATAAGCGATTGCGATTAGAACTCTGTGCTTCGTGTACCGCCGACCCGCGGCTTTGGCAAGCACGGACCCGAATCCCGGGTCAGAATCCGCGCGCAGGCTCCGGTTGCGGCTCAACCTCCTAGCGAGGCGTCGCCTCAGACCCAGTCGAGTCCTCAGGTTCATGAAGACCCTGCTGTGCCTGCCCACCCTCTCTTCCACGCCTCGCTAATGTAGAGTCCTCGAAGGCAGGGGGGCAGGGATGGAACGGCAGGGACCAAACTTGACCTAATCGCATCGACTTTCACAAGTCGAGGACTCTAGAGGAACGGTGCCGCAAACAAGGTGACAGACTCATTGCCTCCACGCTTGCGGAATGGGGAAGGGGTCCATTAGGGTCGGGCCGTGATCATTGCGCCATCGATGTTGGCGGCCGATCCGGCCCGTTTGGGTGCGGAGGCTGTGAGGGCGGAGCGCGCGGGAGCGGACTGGCTGCACGTCGACATCATGGACGGTCATTTTGTGCCGAATCTGACGTTTGGACCGGCGATTGTGCGGGCGCTTCGCGGGGCGACATCTCTGCCGCTGGACGTTCATTTGATGTGTTCCCGGCCGGCGTCGTTGATCGAGCCTTTTGCCGAGGCAGGGGCCAGCGGTTTGACGATTCACGTCGAGCTTGGAGCGCAGGCGACGGATCTGCTTTGGAAGATCCGGTCCTTGGGGCTCAAGGCGGGGCTTGCGGTGAACCCGCCAACGCCGATTCAGGCGGTGCGGCCGTTGTTGCCGCAGATCGACTTGCTGCTGGTGATGACGGTGAACCCGGGTTTTGGCGGGCAGTCGTTCATTGAAGAGTGCGTGCCCAAGATCCAGCAGGCGGCGGTCTGGCGTCGCGAACTCGGTCGTCCGTTCCGGATCGAGGTTGACGGGGGAATCAACGACACGACGGCGGCGGAGTGTGCGGGTGTGGGGGCGGACACCTTTGTGAGCGGATCGGCCTTGTTCAGGCAGCGGAACCTGCCGGCGGCGATTCGGAGGATGCGGATTCTGGTGAAGCGCCATGCCGGGGTGCACGAGAAGCCGCGCAAACGGGCGCCGGCGGTCCGTTGACCGGGCCATGCGTGCGACGCTTTCACCTGCCGTGTTGCGTTTTGGCACTGACGGCTGGCGGGGGGTCATTGCCGACACGTTCACGTTTGCGAACGTCGAGCGGGTGGCCCAGGCCGCGGCGGACCAATGGAACCTGGCGCCCCCGCCCGGCCCGGCCTGCAAGAGCATCGTGGTCGGGTATGATCGGCGGTTTCTGTCCGATCAATTCGCGTTGCGGACGGCGGAAGTGCTGGCTGGGAACGGCTTCGACGTGATTCTGACGCCGGTGCCCACGCCGACGCCGGCGGTTTGCTGGGCGGTGCGCGCGCGGAAGGCGACGGGAGGTGTGCTCATCACGGCGAGCCACAATCCTGCCGTGTTCAACGGGTTCAAGCTCAAGGCCTGGCACGGAGGGGCGGCGGACCCGGCTTTGTGCGCGGCGGTCGAGTCGAGGCTGGACCGCGGACCGGTGCGGCGGTGTCCCGCGGCGGAGGGCGTCGGCAGCGGCCGGATTCGGATCGTGGACGTTCGACCTGGCCACTATCGCGCGGTGCGGGGTCTAGTGGATTTCCGGCGCGTGGCGCGGATGCCCCTGCGGCTGGCGCACGACGCGCTGTTTGGGGTTGGAGCGGGGTGTTTCGAGGTTTTGCTGGCGGGAACGCGATGTCGGGTGACGACGTTGAACGGGCGGCACGATGCGCTATTTGGGGGAATTCACCCGGAACCGATAGCGGCCAACTACGGACCGACGCAGGCGTGGTTGCGGCGGCACCCGCAGGACGTCTGTCTGGTGACGGACGGCGATGCGGATCGGATAGGCGGGATGGACGGCCGGGGGCGGCCGCTGACGACTCACCAGATTCTGAGTCTGCTGCTGGAGCACAGGCTTGTGCGGCGCGGGGGTCGGGGGCGGGTGGTGAAGGCCCTGACGACGACGTCGATGGTGGATCGGATTTGTGCGGAGCACAACCTGCCGCTGACGGTGACCGGCGTGGGGTTCAAACACCTGTGCGCGGAGATGGTCAAGGGGGACGTGCTGCTGGGCGTCGAGGAGAGCGGCGGCGTGGGTTTCCCTGAGCATCTTCCCGATCGGGACGGCATTGCGGCCGGCCTGGTGTTTCTCGAGATGCTGGCGATCGAGGGGTTGTCCGTGGGCCGGTTGCTGCGTCGGCTCGAGCGGCGGTATGGACCTCATCATTATGGGCGGCGGGATCTCGCGTTCCCGCGCGAGCGGCTCGAAGACCTCATGGCGTTGTGCCGCGCCCATCCGCCGGACCGGCTCCTGCGGTCGCCGGTGGCGCGGGTCGACACGTTTGACGGCGTCAAGTACACCGCGGACGACGGGACATGGCTGATGCTGCGGGGGTCGGGGACGGAGCCGGTGGTGCGCGTCTACGCGGAGGCTCGGAGCGTGGGGAACGCGGACCGCCTATTGGACTGCGGTGAGCGCATGATGAAGCGCGTGCTGACTTCGGGCCGGTGATGGGACCCCTCGCGCTTGGTCCCTCTCCCCACTCCTTCGTCGCGGGGCGAGGAAACACCTGGTGCGCGGACTTGATGGGGCAAGCCAAGTGTGGAGGCCATCGGCTCCCTCCGACCCCTGGAAGGGGTGCAGGCCGTGGGCATGGGGAGCGGAGAGAAACAAGAGAGGACTCAGCGTCCGGGCGGGAACAGTTGGAGTTCGTTGAGGGTGGGGCCTTCGGTGGCCTCGAGGATGTTGAGGCGGAAGACCCGGGCGGTAACCGGCGGGAAGCTCTTGTTGTAAGCGTTGCCGAGGGTTGTTCCTGTCAGGCAGGCTTTCCAGGTCTCGCCCTCGAGGTACTGGAGTTCGAATCGGCGGACGCGTCCTGAGAAGGCCTCATCGACCTTGAGGCGTCCGACGGCGGTGGGTTTGCCGAGATCGACTTCGATCCAGGCGGCATGGGTGCCGCCGTCGGTGGCCCAACGGGTGGTGTCGTCGTCGTCCATGGCGCGGGAGGCGGCGTATTCGCGTTGACCCTGGTGGACATTGGACGCCCGGGCGGGCTTGCCGGCGGCGAGGGAGGCGGAGGCCAGGCTGACGGGAGGGAGCTCGGACGCGGGTCCGTCGAGGTCAAGTGTGACGACCGTGTCAATCGTTTGCCAGCTGGCGGGGGGCAGATCGAGGGTGAGGCGTTCCGGTGTTTGTTGGACTCCGACGGCGGTGCCATGATGGAGGAGGGTGGCGGCCTTGACACGGTGTTTTAATGGCGGGAAGTCGAGAGGCCGATCTGATGGCTGGAAGAGGTGGAGGAAGACGGTGTTGCCTCGGCGGGTGCTGGCCCCCCAGGCTCCTGGTTTGAAGGGGCCGCCGCGGGTGCCGTAGATACTGGAGCCATGGCGGGCGAGCCAGGCGCCCATTTCGCGGAGCCGATCGACCTGGCGCGGCTCGATCCGTCCATCGGGCATGGGGCCGACATTGAACAGGAGGTTGCCGTCGCCTCCGGCGCATCGGACGAGGGTATGGAGGCATTCCTCGAGGGACTTGAGGCGGTCGTTGGGTTTCCAGGCCCACTGGTGGCAGATTGTGATGCAGCTTTCCCAGGGGCGGTCGATTTGGAACTTGCCGACCTGTTGTTCCGGCGTGTCGAAGTCCTCGGGGAGACCGGTGCGATTGTTGACGAGGATGGCTGGTTGGAGGCTGCGGATGATGTGGACGAGGCCCTGGCCGTCGTAGTCGGCCGCCGATTTGCCGAGGCCATCGAACCAGAAGATGTCGAGCCGTCCGTAATTCGAGCAGAGCTCGCGGACCTGGGCGCGGAGGTAATCCAGATAGCGGTTGTGGCGGTCGGGGGTGAACGCGTCGGGGTGATGCCAATCGGGCTGGGAATAATAGAGGCCGAACCGGAGGCCGGCCTCATGGCAGGCGTCGGCGAGCTCCTTCACCACGTCGCGCCGGAAGGGGCTGGACGGGTTGGTGATCTTGTGATCACTGACGGCGGTATCGAACATGCTGAAGCCGTCGTGGTGGCGGCTGGTGAAGACGAGGTACTTCATGCCTGCGGCCTGGGCGAGGGCGACCCATTCCCGGGCGTTGAACCCGGTGGGATTGAACTGTTTGAAGAGGTTGTCGTAGACATCGGCGGGCACTTCCGAGCCTCGGGAGCCGTAGCCGCGCCGGTCGCCGCCTCGGGACCAGCCGATTTCGGTCCCTTTCAAGCTGACCGGTCCCCAATGGATGAAGAGGCCGAAGCGGGCGTCGCGCCACCAGGCGAGGCGAGCGTCCCGTTCGGCCGGGGACTCGGGCGATGCGGCGGGGAGTGCAGCGGTGTGGAGACATGCCGCGACCGCGAGGACGGCGACGAGGATTGCGGAAGACGATGGCTTCATACATGCAGGGCGCCGGAACCGGTGCCGGCTGACTGGGGTGATGGGTGAGATGATGGGCTTTTCGGTGTTTGTCTTGATACTGCCTCGTGCGCGGACCTGCGGCAAGCAGAGTCGGCGGTCCCGGGGTTGGCGCGCGCAGGACCATGGCCGCCACCTTGGTGAGGAAAACGGCGCGCTCCGAACGCGGGCTGCATTCGGAGCGCGGATCAAGCCGCCGATCGCCGGCGGGGGTGTGTCAGTTCTCGCAGCGATAGTACTTCGCGGCATCCTTGGCGGGGATCGTGAGGGGACTCGCGCTCGGCAGTGCCACGTCCACGAACGGGCCTTCCGGCGCATCCGCCGCCTGGAGCCAGCCCGTGAACGTGATTTTGACCTGATCTGGCTCCACCGGGTCGATGCGGAGCGTGGGGGTGGGAATTCCGTCCGGGCCCCAGACACGGATGTTCGAGACCAGGACGTAGCGGCCGAACTGGTTGCCGTTCATCCAGCACATGATGCAGTTGATGCCGCTCGTGGGATCGACCTCGCCCGGACACCGTCGCATGCCGAACTCGGGCATGGGCTTGTACCCGAGTTGGTCTTCGTAGTCGGGGTTGCCGTCGTACTTCGCGGTTTGCCAGATGTCTTCGCCGTCTCGCTGGGCGAAGTTGTCGTACGAATTGGCGTATCCCAGGTCCCCATTGAAGCCGTCGGCGACGTACATGACCGTTTTCATGTGCAGCACCTTGCCGTCCTTGAACTCGGGTCCGCGATCGAACCAGCTTCCACCGCCTCCGCAGGCACCCAACCCGTTGTAGCGGCAATCCTGACGCGAGCTCAGGCGGACGCCGGTGCTCAGCTCGCTGTATTTCCAGTTCGGATTGCCGATCTCACCGTCTGCGGTCCGGTTCGCGTAATCCGCCAGGCCGAACCCGTGGTCGTACCCTGGCAACACTGCGTTGTAGTTGTTGTTGGTCGGATCGTAATCCGCCGGAATCTCGTTGGTGCAATGGAACTGCCAATCCCAGGTAACGGTGATGGGCCCGGTCATCTGCTTCGGGAAATCGATTTTCCAGAAATACGTCATGGCATTGGTCCCGAAGTTGCCGTCAGACGCCACCATCATTTGTCCTCCGCCTGCCGCGGTGGTGTTGGTTGCGGTGACGATATACCAAGGCTCAGTCGCACCCTCGGGAAACCAGCTCTTGCCATTGTTCATCGGGCTGTAGGCCTCCGGTGAATACTCATTCGCCCAGACCCAGTCCCAGTCCGCATTCGCGTTCTCCCACTTTGCCCCGATGGACGGCTGGCCGATCATCCAGCCGTTCGTGTAGCCTTCCATGGCGGAGAATTTCGTCTTGTAGAGCAACTGGGCCTGGACATCCACAGTGCTTAGGGCGAGCAAACCACACCCCAATAGCTTCAGGAACGTAGGTGTCTTCATACTCTCTCAACCGGTGACCGCAGGTGATCGCATCCCCATGAGGGATGCTCTTGTTGGATGTGTCGGAGCCTCTGGGGCGCACGGTCCTTCAGGGCGTGATACCACGAATCTGGCAGTGTGAATGACAGAGAAGAGTGGACCCTGCTTCCCGGGGGTTCATTTGGTTGCGGGGGCAGTGTGCCGATTCCGGACCCGAACCACAAGGCAAAACTGGGCTAGAGTCCTCGACTTGTGAAAGGCGATGCGATTAGGTCAAGTTCGAGCCTCTGATGTTCCAAACCTCCCCGCCTTCCGTCGAGGGCTCTAGATGAGCGAGGCGCGGAAGAGGGGTGGGCAAGCACAGCAGGGTCTTCATGTGCCTGGGGACTCGACTGGGTCTGAGGCGGCGCCTCGCTAGCGATTCTGCTGGCGATGGCTTTGGGGTTCTGGTTGTTTGGGGGGCGATGAGGATCGAGAGTCGATGGCGATGGGCGCCGGGGTTGGTGCTGGCCTGGCTGGCGGCGGTTGGGGCGGCGGCTGGGCAGATGATTCCCATGGACGTGCCGGGTCTGACTGCGCGCGCGGACGTGATCGTGCATGCCCAGGCGGTCAGTGCGACCTGTCTTCGGGATGAGCGCGGGCGGTTGGTAACGCGCGTCGAGGTCGAGGTTCGGGACGTGTGGAAGGGCCGGGTGCCGGGGGAGCGTTTCACGATCGTGCTGGCGGGGGGTACGCTGGGCAACCGGCGTGTGACGGTGCCCGGCCAGGCGCAGTATGTCCCGGGGGAGGAGTTTGTCGGCTTTCTCCGATGGAACGAGCGTGGGGAAGGGGTGACGGTGGGATTGAGCCAGGGCAAGTTTGCGGTGTCGCGCGATTTGGCGGATGGCGACGTGCGGGTGTGGAATCCGTTTCTGGGGGTGCCGGCGGGGTTGGGGGGTGAGGCGGGCGGGTCGCTGACGGCGAAGCGATCGGGCCAACTGACGCTGGGGGATCTGCATCGCCAGGTGGAGGCAAGCCGGCCATGAAGCTCCGTGGCGTGGTTTGGTGGGCTGGGGTTGGCCTGGCGGCGATGGCGGCGCAGGGGGTGAACGCGGCTGTCTTCGACGTGAATGCGAAGGGGGTGATGCGGCGTTGGGACCTGGTGAATCCGGCGTCGCATGTGCCGGTGAACGCGCCGATTCACGTCAGCACGAATGCGGTGAATCCGGCGACGAAGGCGATCCGGTATTGCCTGGCATCGGACGCGTTTTCGGCGACGAACCGGCTGGCGGAGTTGGATGCGGTGCGGGCGTCGTTTGCGATCTGGCAGTCGGTGCCGGACACGATCCTGAAGTTCGAGGAAGGGGGTCTGGTGGCGTCTCCGGGGGGGCAATTTGACGAAACGGACGGGACGAACGTTGTATTCTGGATCCGTGACACCTCGCTGTTGGGGGACACGGTGGATCCGACGAGCATGTTGGGGCTGACGTATTTGGCGACGGCGGACAACGTGATGGTGGGGGCGGACATTGTACTGAACGGCGAGGCGTTTTACGGTCCGCGGTGGTTCACGCGGTACGATCAGCCGCCGGCGGACACGCGGTATCACTTTGTCGAGGCGATCGTGACGCACGAGATTGGCCATGTGATCGGGCTCGAGCACTCGCCGGCGGGGGGGAGCACGTTGTTTCATCGGGACTTTGCGGGGTTGGGCACGTATCTCGGTTTATCGGCGGACGACCGGTTGGGGGTGCAGGTGTTGTATCCGCGTGACGGGTGGGCGGCGATGCGGGGGCGGATCACGGGGACGGTGAAGATGGGAGGCGCAGGCGTGCTGGGGGCGATTGTGTGTGCTGAGGATGCTGCGGGGAATCTGGCGGGGGTGACCTTATCGAGGGCGAGCGGGGCGTATGAGCTGCCGGGGTTGCTGCCGGGCACGTACCAGGTGCGGGTCAGCCCGTTGGATCCGTCGTCGGACACGAGCGTGTTTCTGGTCCGCGGGGTGGATCTCTATGACGCGGTCTACGCGGATGCGGAGGCGTTTTTCGAGCCGGTGGCGGGGACGGTGACGGTGACGGCGGGTGGGACGCGAACGGCGGACTGGGTGGTCACCGCCAGTGGGTCGCCGCTGCGGGTGGTGGGGATTCGCCGGGCGACGGCGTCGTTGACGCACGGGTACGTGGCGAACCAGACGGCGAGGATTGTGGTGGGGCAGAGCAACTACTACGCGGGGGTTTTTGCCGATTGGATCCCGGCGGATGCGACTCTCGAAGTCACGGGGGATGGCATCACGTATCAGGCCCTGGGGATCGCGACGGCCAGCGGATATCCGCTGATATACGGTCAGATCAGTGTCAGTTCGAACGCAACGCCGGGGCTGCGGACCTTTGTGTTACGTGGGGCTGGACACGTTGCGTATGCCAACGGCTTTCTCGAGGTCCTGCCCGCGGTGGTGGACATCAACGGGGACGGGCTCGAGGACGCTTTCCAGCGACGGTACTTTTCGCCATGGACGAGAATCGAAGCCGGGCCGGGGATGGATCCGGACGGGGACGGCTTCAGCAACGGCTACGAGCATCTGGCGGAATCGGATCCGAGCCTTGCGACGTCGTTGCCGGTCGTCGAGATTGAGAGTGCGACGGTGACGGTGGAGGGGACGACGATCCGGTGGCGCAGTGTGCCGGGGGGCGAGTACCAGGTGTATGCACGGGACGCCTTTCATCCGTCGACGCCCTGGCAGCCGATTGGCGGTCGGGTGACGAGCAGCGGGGCGACGGCCGAGCATCGGGACACGGCGGCTACGCAGCACCTTCGGTTTTACCGGGTGTTGGCGTACCCGTGAAGCGGGCACGGGCGGCGAGAGCCAATCCGGCGAGCATGAACAGGGCGCCGAGGAAGAAGGCGGCGCCGGGGACGTGGCAGGGGGCGTGGGGACCGATGAAGAACCCGAAGACGTGACTGGCGGCCGGGGGTCCGGCGATTCCGGCCAGGCTGGCGAGGCTGGCGAGGGTTCCCTGGACCGAGCCCTGTTCATCCGGGTCGACCTGGCGTGTGATGAGCGATTGGACGGCGGGGCCGGTGATGCCGCCGAGGGAGCCGAAGACGAGGATGACGTAGATCATCCAACCGCGGTTGGCGAGGCCGTAGGCGGCGAGGGTGGCGGTGCTGATGGCGAGGCCGGTGAAGATGGCCCGGCGTTCGCCGAGCGCGGGCACGATTTGCCGGACGAGGACGCCTTGGACGAGGGCAGCCATGATGCCGACGATGGCGAGGGAGAGTCCGATTTGGGCGGTCGACCAGGCGAAGCGGTAGCCGGTGTAGAGCACCCAGGTGCTGTGGATGGCGGCGTGTCCCAGGTGCACCAGGAAGAGCGTGCCGGACAAGCCGAGGACGACGGGGTGGCGTCGGAGGGCCAGGACCGAGCCGATGGGGTTGGCGCGGTTCCAGCGGATGGGGCGTCGCCGTTCGGGGGGGAGCGATTCAGGCAGAATATACCAGCCATAGAGGGCGTTGACCATCGTCAGCCCTGCCGCGACGAAGAACGGCACGCGCAGTCCCAGGTGTCCCAGAACGCCGCCCAGGGCCGGTCCAAGGATGAAGCCCAGGCCGAAGGCGGCGCCGATGAGTCCGAAGTTCTGCGCCCGTTTTTCGGGGGGACTGACATCGGCGATGTAGGCGCTGGCGGCGCTGATGCTGGCGCCGGTGATACCGGCGATGAGACGTCCGATGAAGAACCAGAGGAGGGAAGGCGCGAACGCGAGCAGGAGGTAATCGGCGGCGGATCCGAGCAACGAGCCGAGAATGACGGGTCGCCGGCCGAACCGGTCCGAGAGGACGCCGAGGAACGGGGCGAACAGGAACTGCATGAGGGAGTAAAGGGCCGCGAGCCAGCCGTAGACACCGGTGGCGGCCGAGACATCACCGCCGAGGAACGTCTCGATCAGGCGGGGGAGGATGGGGATGATGAGGCCGAAGCCGAGGATGTCGAGAGCCAGGGTGACGAGGACGAACAGGATGGCGGGGGCGTGGCGCCGGTGGAGGTGGGAGTCTGACCCGGCGGTCATAGGCTAGCGAGGCGCCGCCTCAGACCTGACGAAGTCGGCGATCCCGTGAAGCCTTCCTGCCTTTCCGGACCTTCTCTCCCGCGCCTCGCTAATGTAGAGTCCTCGACGGAAGGAGGCGAGGTCTGGAACCGCATCGGACGGAACTTGACCTGATGACAGCGAATTCCACATGTCGAGGGGCTAGCGTGGCGCGCCTTCGCGGGGGTCGTGCGGGTGGGGATGGGGATCGTCGTGGGTGTTCAGGGGTTGGCTGAGGAGGGAGACGACGGCGTCGACAGCGGCGAGGGCTGCCTGTTCGGCATCGCGGGATGGGGCGAGGCCCAGATCGAAGGTGGTGCCGAAGATGCGGACGATCCAGGCGGGTGGGGCGTGGCCGAAAACGGCCTGGGCGAGGGCGAGGAGGCTTGGGGGTTGGGCGAGGTGGCCCAACGGGGTTCGGAGGTCGAGAGGTTCGAGGGGGCGGACATCGATGGACCCCGCGGGTCCTCCGAGAGCGGCGTCCACGAAGACGGCGCGACTGGCGCGGGCGAGCGGTTCGGCGAGTTCCGGGGTCAACTGGAACACGACCCGAGTGGAGACGTTGGGCAGGTTGAGGGCCTCGACGGCGCGGGCGACCCGGGGGCCGATCGCGTCGTCGCCCCGCATTTCATTGCCGTAGCCGATGACCAGCTGCATTGCGGGGGCGATGCAACCTGAATGCGGGCGGCTTGGCAAGTGGCGCGTGGTTCGCTTAGGGCCGCCGCGGGCGTCGTCCGCGGCTACCGGACGGCTTCGTCCAGGACGCGGCCGTCGGGGCCGAGGAGGCGGACCACGAGGGCGAGGCGGCCATCGGCGTGGGTCGAACAACTGAGGCAGGGATCGAAGGCGCGGATGCCGGCCTCGACGCGATTGAGCATGGGCTCGGGGATGCTGGGGCCCTGGATGAAGTGGCGGGCGATTTGGGCGACGGTGCGGTTCATTGCCAGGTTATTCTGGCCGGTGGCGATGATGAGGTTCATGCGGCGGACGAGGCCATTTTCGTCGACCTCGTAGTGATGGAAGAGGGTGCCGCGGGGGGCTTCACTGACGCCGACGGCCTCGAGGCGATTGATGCCGGCGTCGGCGCGCAGGCGGGTCGACTGGAGCTCGGGATCATCGATCATCTTCTCGATATGCTCGACGGACGCGAGGATCTCGATGAGTCGGGCGTAGTGGTAGAGGAAGGAGGAAGTGACGGCGCCCCAGCCGAGGGTTTTGAAGAGACCGAGTTCCTCGTCGGCGAGGGGGGTGCCCATTTGTTTGGCGAGGTTGAGTCGGGCGAGGGGTCCGACGCGGTAGATGCCGCCGGGGTAACCGAGCGGTTTGTAATAGGGCGACTTGAGGTAGGAATGGGTCTCGACGTACTCGCCGATGAAGTGCGGGTAGCGGTTGGGATCGAGCTGATCGGCGATGACGTTGCCGCCGCCGTCGACGAACCGGAGTCGGCCGTCGTAGTGTTCCCAGGTGCCGTCTGCGGCGACGAGGCCGAGGAACAAGGACGGGAAATTGCCGAAGACCTGGAGTTCGCGTTCGTGGGTTTTGAGGAGCTTCTTGAACGTGGCCAGGGCGAGGAGGGCGGTGGCTTTGGCCTCGGGGATGCGGGATTTGATCTGGTCGCGGCCGGCGTTATCGAGGGCGGTGCGGACGCCGCCGGGGACGGCCCAGGCGGGGTGGATTTTTCGGCCTCCGAGTCGTTCGATGACCTCCTGGCCGAACTGGCGGAGCCGGATGCCGGCGCGGGCGAGGTTGGGGTCGGCGGCGACGAGGCCGAACACGTTACGTTTTTCGGGCGGGGTATCCCAGCCCAGGATGAAGTCGGGCGCGCTCAAATGGAAGAAGCTGAGCGCATGGGACTGGATGATCTGGCCGAGGTTCATCATCCGGCGGAGCTTCTCGGCGGCCGGGGGGATATCGACGGCCAGGAGGGCGTCGCAGGTCTTGGCGGAGGCGAGGAGGTGGCTGACGGGGCAGATCCCGCAGATGCGGGGCGTCAGTCCGGGCATTTCCGAGAACGGGCGTTGTTCGCAGAATCGTTCAAAGCCGCGGAACTCGGTGACGTGGAACCGGGCATCGACGACATTGCCGGCGTCATCGAGGTGGATGGTGATTTTGGCGTGGCCCTCGATGCGGGTCACGGGGTCGATTCGAATCTGGCGGGCCATAGCGAGCGTGCGATCAGCCGAAGCGGAGGTTATCGCCGGTGAGCTGGGGGGCCTGTCCGGCGAGCAGGGGTTCGAGGAACGCCCTGATCCGGGGGGCCGGAGGGGGGCATCCGGGGAGGTGGAAATCGACGGGCACGACCTTGTGCACGGGGTAGACCTGTTCGAGCAGTGGGGGGACGATCCCGTGTTCGTTGGGGATTCTGGGTCGGAGATTGGCGGGGTCGAGGTAGGAACGTTCCAGGATGACGTTGGCGTCGCCGATGGGGTTACGGAGGGCGGTGACATTGCCGGTCACGGCGCAGTCTCCGAACGAGACGAGGAGGCGGGTCCGGCGCCGGACGAGGAGGATCTGTTCGAGGTTATCCTCGTTGGCGACGGCTCCTTCGACGAGGCAGACGTCGACGTTTTCCGGGTAGTCCTTACGATCCATGATGGGGCTATAGACGACGTCGGCGATCTGGTTGAGCTCGATCAACCATTCATCGAGATCGAGGAACGACATGTGACAGCCGGAGCATCCGGCGAGCCAGACGGTGGCGAGTCTCACACGATCCATTGTTTCTTCTCCCTTGCGGTGACGATGTATTCGAGGCGGGTGCGGTCGCGGGTCATTTCCGCGACGGTGGAGCCCTTATGGAAGAGGGCGCCGGTGGGGCAGGCCTGGACGCACTTGCCGCACGAGGTGCAGGTTTCGGCCTGGCCCCAGGGCAGGTTGAGGTCGGTAATGATCCGCGAGGGGGCGCCCCGGCCGGCGACGCTCTTGGTGCCGGCGGCTTCGATGTACCAGCAAACGCGGACGCAGCGGGTGCAGAGGATGCACCGGTTGTGGTCCATGCCGAACATGCGGTGGGTGATATCGACCTCGTACTTGGGGAAGAGGTATTCGAACCGGACGTGGTCCATGCCCTGGGTTTGGGCGAGGGCCTGGAGTTCGCAATGGCCGTTCGAGACGCAGACTGCGCAGACGTGGTTGCGCTCGGCGAAGAGCAGTTCGAGGATCATCCGGCGGTAGTGTCGGAGCCGGGGTGTATCGGTGCGGACCTCCATGCCTTCGACCACCTTGGTGACGCAGGCGGGCATGAGCTTGGGGGAGCCGACGACCTCGACCAGGCAGAGCCGGCAGGCGCCGACGTCGGACACGCCATCCAGATGGCAAAGAGTCGGGATGCGAATGCCGGCGTCGGTGGCGGCATCCAGCACCGTCTGTTCCTCGGCGGCGCTGACCAACATGCCGTCGATTGTGAGGGTTTTGACCGCCATGGCAGGGTTCCTTTCGGGGATTTAGGCCGCGGGGGTGGACGGCGCCGCGGGGGTGGGGGCGGGGGCTTCGGGACGGCGTGCGGTGGGAGGTTCGGGTTGGAGGAGGTCCTCGTATTCGCGGCGGAAGAACCGCAGGGTACTCAGGACCGGGTTGGGAGACGTCTGGCCGAGGCCGCAGAGGCTTGTACTCTTGACGAGGTCACACAGCTCCTCGAGCTGGGCCAAGTCGCGGGCGGTGGCCTTTCGGCCGAGGAGCTTGGTCAGCAGGCGGTACATCTGCACGGTACCGGCCCGGCAGGGGACGCACTTTCCGCACGATTCATCCATGCAGAACTCCATGAAGAACCGGGCGACGTCGACCATGTTAGTACTTTGGTCCATGACGATCATGCCGCCGGAGCCCATGATCGAGCCGAGCCGAAGGAGGGATTCGTAGTCGACGGGCGTATCGAGTTCGGAGGCGGGGATGCAGCCGCCGGAGGGGCCGCCGGTCTGGACGGCTTTGACCTGATTTCCCTCGGGGGCGCCCCCGCCCATTTCCTCGACGATGGCGCGGAGCGTGGTGCCCATGGGGACCTCGATGAGGCCGGTGCGGTTAATTTTGCCGGCGAGGGCGAAGACCTTGGTGCCTTTGCTTTTTTCGGTGCCGATGGCGGCGAACCACTCGGCGCCTTTGCGGGCGATGGCGGGGACGTTGGCGTAGGTCTCGACGTTGTTGATGAGGGTGGGGCAGCCCCACAGGCCGCTCTCGGCCGGGAAGGGGGGGCGCGGCCGCGGGGAGCCGCGCTTGCCCTCGACGGAGGCCATGAGGGCGGTCTCTTCGCCGCAGACGAACGCGCCGGCGCCTATCCGGATATCGACACTGAAACTGAAGGAGGACTCGAAGACGCCGCTGCCGAGGATGCCGAGGTGTTTGGCTTGGCGGATGGCGGCCTGGAGGCGGCTGATGGCGAGCGGGTACTCGGCGCGGACGTAGATGTAGCCTTGATCGGCGCCGACGGCGTACGCGGCGATGGCCATGCCTTCGAGGACGCGGTGGGGATCGCTTTCGAGGACGCTGCGATCCATGAACGCGCCCGGGTCGCCCTCGTCGGCATTGCAGACGACGTATTTCTTGGCGGCCTGGGTTTTGGCGACGGTGGCCCACTTCAAGCCGGTTGGGTAGCCGGCGCCGCCGCGGCCGCGCAGGCCGCTTTGGACCATCAGATCGACGACCTGCTTGGCTTCGAGCTCCATGAGAACCTCATGCAAGCCCAGGTAGCCGTCCGCGGCGATGTAGGATTCGATCCGTTCGGGATCGATGAGGCCGCTGTTTTCGAGAACGATCGAGAGTTGCCGGGTGAAGAACGGATGGTTGAGGTCGCCGCGGGCGATCGGGGCGACGCCGTCGGGGAGGGCGGCGACGATGGCCGGGGCGCTTTCCGGGCTGACCTTCTGGTAGAGGATCCCGGGCGGGTCCACCGCAACGAGTGGTCCCTCGCAGCAGAGGCGCATGCAGCCGACGCCGCGGACTTCGACCTGGCTTTCGAGGCCGGCGGCTTTGACGGCCTGATCGAGGGCGTCTTTGACCGCCTGGCCGTTGGACGAGAGGCAGCCGGCCGCCATGCAGCAGCGGATGCAGGTGGGCTTTCGGGCCGCGAGTTCCTTCTCCTTGACTTCGAGCAGATCAGCGAGGTCCATGGGTCCATCCTTTCACGTGCTCGAGGGCGGTCTCCGGCGTTTGGTGGGCGGTGACGGTGCCGTCGTAGACGACGGCGGGGGCGATGCCGCACGTCCCGATGCAACGCGCTGTGATCAGGGACATGCGGCCGTCCGGGGTGGTTTCGCCCGGTTTGATTCCGGCGTGTTGCTCGATGGCGGCCAGGACGCGATCGGCGCCCTTCACGTAGCAGGCGGTGCCCATGCAGACGACGCACGTATGCTCGCCTTTGGGTTTGAGCGTGAACAGGTGGTAGAACGTGGCGACGCCGTAGACCCGGCTGGGGGGGAGCCGCAGCTGTTGGGCGATATACACGAGCAGGGGATTGTCGAGGTACCCGAACAACTCCTGGGCCTTATGCAGCACCTCGATCAGGGTGTCCTGCTTGTGCTGATGTCGCTTGATGAAGACATCAAGGATCTTCAGCCGCTTGTCCCCAGCCGGCGGTGCCGGCGATGGGGTCGGAGTTGCTTCCTTCGGTGGGGCTACAGTGGGCTCCATAGTCACGCGCTCCAGATCGTGAAGCGCGCCGGGTCTGGCTCGCCGGACCTGCCGCACTCACGACGGCCGGCACTCTAGGAATCCGGGGGGTGTGGTACTCCACGGATATTGGCATTCACTGGTCGTCTTTTGACGGGGCGGGAGGGTCGTGCCTGTGCGCGGTGGTTTGCGTTTCGCGGTGCTTTTCGTAAGCTGGGGTTGCGTTGCGCATGAACGAGTCGGCCATCATGGATCGGCATCCCATGGTTTGCCTCCGGGTTCGGAGTGAGCGGCAGGCGATGGATTGGAGTCTGGCATTGGCGAGCCAGGGGATTGAAGTGATACTGGACCGGGGACCGGGCTCATCGGGCTGGGTGCTGTGGCTGGAGCCCGAGGATCACGGGCGGGCGCTGGGGGTGATTCGGCAGTATTGTCGGGAGAACCGGGGTTGGCCGTGGCAGCGGGAGCTCTTCTGGCCGGGGGCGCTGTTTCACTGGGGGGCGTTGCTTTGGTGTTGGTTGTTGGTGGTGGTGCATTGGCTGGCCGAGGCGGGGTCGGGTCGGGTCGAGGCGTTGGGGACGATGGCGAGCGCGGCTTTTGCCGGGGGGGAATGGTGGCGATTGATCACGGCTGTGGGGTTGCACGCGGATGTGGCGCATTTAGCGGCGAACGCGGCGACGGGGATGGTGGTCTTCGGGCTGGCGATGGCGCGGTTTGGGGCTGGCTGGGCGATGCTGGCGGGTTTGGTGGCGGGGGCGGTGGGGAATTGGGCGCGGTGGGGGGTGCATTCGGGGCCGTACGTGGGGCTGGGGGCATCGGGGATGGTGATGGGTGGCTTGGGGTTGTTGGCGGCGCAGATGGTGTTTTTGCTATGGGAGGAGCGGCGTGCGTTTCGCCAGGTTGCATCCGGGGTGTTAGGCGGGGTGTTGTTATTTGTGCTGGTGGGGTTGAATCCTGCGAGCGACGTGGTGGCGCACACTGCGGGGTTTGGGGTGGGTTTGGTCGAGGGGGTGCTCTTGGGGCGGTTGCAGGCGGGGGGCAGGTTGGGTGGGCGGTGGGATCGGATTGCCGGGGTGACGGCGATCGGCTTATATGCCGGGGCGTGGGTGTTGGCGGTAGCGGTTGGGGGAGCGAGATGAGGTGACATGCGACATCGAGATTGGATTTGGCTTGCGGCGTGTTTCTGGGGGTGCACCGAGGCCGGGGTTTGGCCGGTGGACCACGACGGGCGTCAGTTTCTGGGGTGGACAGACTTGAGCGACTGGCATCGGAGCGGGGGCGTGACGGAAGCGAAGCAAGTGCTCGAGTCACCGGTGATTCCGACGGCTGTGCGGTGGGACGAGTTGGTGGCCTCGTGGAATGCGGATGCGCCGCCGGGGACGGCGGTACGGATCGAGGTGCAACCGGTTCATTATCCGGGGACGGACGCGCGGTATTACTGCCTGGGGCAATGGTCGGTGGACAACCGGCGGGTGGCGCGGGAGAGCGTGGCGGGGCAGAAGGACGTGGACGGCGAGGTGGCGACGGACACGCTGGTTTTGAAGCGGCCGGCGAAGGCTTTTCGGGTGCGGTTGACGTTGACGGGGCATCCGGAGGTGCGACAGCCGCGGCTCGAGTTCTTTGGGGTTTCGGTTGTGGAACGTGGGAAGGGGCCGGGGAATTACGCGCCGGAGCGTGCGGCGTGGGGGCGGGTTCTGCGGGTGCCGATCCGATCGCAAGTGGACTATCCGGAGGGGGTGAATGCGTGGTGCAGTCCGACGAGTGTGTCGATGGTTCTGGCGTACTGGGCGGCGGAGGAGAAGCGGCCGGACTGGGACTGGCCGGTGCCGGCGGTGGCGGCTGGGGTCTATGATCGGACGTGGGTGGGGACGGGCAACTGGTCATTCAACGTGGCTTTTGCGGGATCGATCCCTGGGATTCGGGCGTATGCAGTCCGGTGGGCGGACGTGGCTGAGATCGAGGCCTGGGTAGCGCGGGGAGTACCGGTGGTGGCCTCGGTCTGTTACGACCTGCTGCGGGGGCGTCCGAGTACCGGGGAGAGCGGGCACTTGGTGGTTTGCGTTGGGTTTACGGACTGCGGGGATGTGATCCTGAACGATCCCGGGACGCGGCAGGTTCCGAGGCGGACGGTCTCGAGGGCGGATTTCATCCGGGCCTGGGCGACGTCACGAAACACGGTGTACGTGATCCATCCCGAAACGTGGAAGACACCGGCGAATCGGCGCCGGCATTGGCATGGGTGACGAAAGGGAAAGAGGGAAGATGGAGTTGGGTCCTGTCGGAGACGAGGCGGGGGACGAGGGGTTGGTGCGGGGGTTGCCGGAGGACGTCTGGCGGAATGTGCGTCGGCTGTTTGTGGCGGTGGCGGGTGGGACGGTGTTATTGATTGGGGTGGCAATGCTGGTGTTGCCGGGGCCGGCGGTGCTGGTGATTCCGGCGGGGCTGGCGATTCTGGCGACGGAGTTTCTTTGGGCCCGGCGGTGGTTGCGTCGCGCGAAAGCGATGTTTGACAAGGCGCGGCAGAGCGCGAAGGCTGCCGGCGACGACGGGGTGGCAGGCTTCGAGGGCGCGGCGCAGCAAACCGGCCCCTCCTGGTGGAGGCGGTTTCGGAGGCGGCGCCCGCGGAAGACGACTGCCGCCGCGGGGGCTGACCGCGGCGGGTGAATGCCGCCCTCACCGAGGGGGGCTACGGCATGTCATCGCCGATCAGGCGGAGATGCGGGAGCGGGGTCAGCACTTGCCCCAGCGGCGCATGACCTCGAGGGTTTTCTCGACGCTGATGAGGGGCGGGTAGGCGTCGCTTTCGTACTCGACGATATACCACTCGGTATTGCCGATGGTTTCGCAGAGCCTGAAGATGTCGGGCCAGGGCAACTCGTCATCGCCGAGGAGCGCGTTGGGTTTGCTCTTCGAGAAGGGCTTGATATGGACGGTGGCGGCGCGGCCCGGGTAGCGCTTGAGGTAGACCGTGGCGTCGCCGCCGCCGTGCATGGCGTTGCCGGTGTCGAATTGCATGACGACGTCTTTCCTCGTATTGCCGAAGAAGGTGTCCCAGGGCAATTCGCCATCGAGCGGGTGGAACTCGGTGGTATGGTTGTGGTAACCGACGCGCATGCCGTGGGGTTTCACCTTCTCGGCGATCTCGTTGAAGAGGCGTGCGGTATTGAGCCAGGCTTGGCGGCTCGAGGTGTGTTTCGCGTCGAGACCCGGCACGATGAGGAACCGGTTGCCGAGCGTCTGGTTGAACTCGATTGTTTGGGGGAGGTTGTCGCCGAGGAGCGTGTCGAGGCCGATGTGGGTGCCGCAGCAGACGACGCCCACATCATCCAGGAGTCTGCGGAGCGTTTTGGCGTCGCGGCCGTGGTAGCCTGCGAATTCGACGCCGCGGTAGCCCATGCGGGCCACGGCGGTGACGGTCTTGACGAGGTCTTTGGCGCAGTCCTCGCGAACCGAGTAGAGCTGGAGGCCGACCGGGATTTTCTTGTCCTTGCCGGCTGAGGCGCAACTGGCCGGCAATCCGGCGGCGCAGGCGAGGAGGGTTCCGGTGCTGAGTCGGAGGAAGTCGCGTTTCGACAGAGATGCCCTATGCATGGCTTTCCCTTATCGTTTGGTGGCGGGTTCGTCAAATGGGAAGTGGGCCCCCGGTCCTCGCCTAACGCCTGGGGCTCGAATGTGCGCCATCGGCTCCTGGTGGGTTTTGGCCTTGATCGGCCCGTGCGGTGTCGGCTCCGGGGGGCTGGTAACTGCCTTGTATCGGGAGGCCAAAGGAATTGAGGACCAGGGAGTGGGGAAGAATTCCATTGAAAAGCGGGGCGGTTTTCCCAAGACTCCAACAAATTGACGACAGGACCAACATGAGATCGATTCAGTATGCGCTGGCGGTGGTGGTGGGTTTAGCAGGCTGGGCGGCCCTCGGGGCGGACGGCGGGGAGTTGACAGAGCCGAAGCAGAAATTCGCCTATGGGATTGGAATGAGTCTGGGGAACAACCTGAAGCGCTCGGGGATCGCGGCCGACCAGGTGGACGTCGATTCATTCGTCCGGGGGTTGAGAGACGTGCTGGCGGGGAATCCGCCGGCGCTGAGCGAGGCGGACGCCCGGACGGCCATCACAGAATTCCAGGCCCAGGCGCGAACCCAGTTGGGGGAGAAGAACAAGACGGCGGGCCAGGCGTTTTTGGCGGAGAACAAGACCAAGGAAGGGGTCAAGGTGTTGCCGGTGACGCTGCCCACGGGCCAGACGGCTGAGCTGCAATACAAAGTGCTCACCGAAGGCAAGGGGGACTCGCCCAAGGCCAACGACACGGTCACGGTGAACTACCGCGGCACGTTGATTGACGGCACCGAGTTTGACAGCAGCTACAAGCGGGGGCAACCGGCGACGTTCGGGGTGAGCGCGGTGATTCGGGGGTGGACGGAGGCGTTGCAGAAGATGGCGCCGGGTGCGAAGTGGCAGTTGTTCATTCCGCCGGAGCTGGCCTATGGCGAGCGCGGTTCGGGTGCCGGTGTGATCGGGCCGGGGGCGACTCTGCTGTTCGACGTCGAGCTGATCTCGGTGAAGCCGGCGCCCGCTGCGACCGCCTCTCCGGCGGGCGCGCAGCCGGTGACCAGCGACATCATCAAGGTGCCCTCGAAGGAGGAACTCGAGAAGGGGGCCAAGATCGAGGTGATCAAGGCGTCCGACGTCGAGAAGATCCGGCAGCAGGAAAAGGAGAAGGCCGAAAAGGCCAAGGCCAGAACGACTTCGGCTGCGCCGCCTCCGATGCCTCCGTCGCCGCCGCCGCCACCGGCGCCGAAGGAGAAGTGATCCGAGAGTCCTCGACTTGTGGAACGCGCAGGCAACAAACCAAGTGGGTCCCTCCGGTTCCGGGCCTTTCCTTCTTCCGTCGAGGACTCTTCATTAGCGAGGCGTGGAAGAAAGGTCCCGAAGAGGCAGGGAGGCTTCACCGGATCGCGGACTTCGGTAGGTCTGAGGCGGCGCCTCGCTAAAAAACGGTTGCAATCGGGGAGCGACACGGGCATTTTCCTCAACGCTTTGGTTCGGGGCGTAGCGTAGCCTGGCTAGCGCGCTTGTTTCGGGTACAAGAGGTCGTGAGTTCGAATCTCACCGCCCCGACCAGCCTTCGCTCGCCGCTGGCGCGACGAGCTACGGCTCGGCACGCCAGCGGCGAGCGAAGGCTGCCGCGCCGTAGTGGCGAAGCCACGGAGGCGGGCCCTGCAGAGACCATGAAGACCGGCTTCTTCTACGTCTACATCCTGCGGACCGAGGCCGCACCACCGCATTTCTACACCGGGTTCACCGAGAACTTGAAAGTGCGGCTTACGCACCACAACTCCGGCGGCGATCCGCACACGGCCAAGTACCGCCCGTGGCGCATCAAGACGGCCATCGCCTTCACGGATCGCGAGCAAGCGCTTGCTTTCGAGCGGTATCTGAAATCACCCTCCGGCCGGGCATTCGCCAGGAAGCGGCTGTGATTGACGCGATGGGGCGCTGGATGGCGGTCACGAACGGCTACGGCTCGGCACGCCAGCGGCGAGCGAAGGCTGCCGCGCCGTAGTGGCCAAGCCACGGAGGCGGGCCCTGCAGAGACTTCTCGTGCCGCCCTCATCGCGGGCGGCTACAGCACATGATCGCGGACCCGTGCTTCCGTCTTCGGCAATGCTTCCGCCTTCGTTGAAGCTACGGCGCGACAAGTCGTCGGTCCTCGGTCGTCGGTCCTCGGTCCTCTGGATTATCGGCTCGCGGGGACGTTCGACCCTCACGCAGGCAGTCAGTGCACGCGTCATTCTGGCGGCTTTGGGCGTCGCCAGACGGTGCGCGGCGGCTCGGGGAGGCCCTGCGCGCGCAAGGCGGTGCGGAAGTGCATTTTCGCGACTTCGGGCAGCCGGTCGGCTCCGTGGTGTTTGAGGAACTCGCGGGCGGCAGCGTCCACGGCGGCGGCGGCGCCCTTGGGGAACTGGAGGCCGAACTGACGTTCCAGCTCGCGGAGGCGCCGGACGAACTCGTCGCGGGCCAGGATCGAGGCGGCGGCGACGGCGAGGTCGGCCTCAGCCCGATGCCGCTGGACCAATTCGAGGTCGCGGCCGAGGCTCATGAGGGCGCGGGCGACGGTATCGGTCCGCGCGGCGAACTGGTCGCTGATGGCGCGGACGGGGGGCGGGTTCATGCGATGCCGCTGGAGGAGGAGGTTCTCGATGGCGCGGGCGTGGCCCCAGGCGAGGATTTTATTGACGCTGCCCAGTTTGGCATGGAGGCGGTTATAGGCGGCGTTGCCGATTGGGACGACGGTTGCGATGCAGCCGGGCGTCTCGCGGATCTTGCGGGCGAGCTCAGCGATCTGGCGGTCGCTGCCGATGGTCTTCGAGTCCCGGACACCGGTGTCGGACCAGGCGCGGACGACGGACTCATTGATATAGGCGCCGGCGACGACCAGGGGGCCGAAGAAATCGCCCTTGCCGCTTTCGTCGATGCCCAGGCGCGGGGCGAGCCGGGACGGGTCGAGGAGATCCTCGTAGCCGAGGCGCGCCTCGTGGAGGATCTGGGGTTCGAGGACGAACTCGACGAACTCCCGGGTATTGCGGCCTTGGACGACGAGCTTACGGCTGGTGTAGAACGTGACGTTGACGCGGTCGCCGTCGGCGGCGAAGCGGGCGTAGGGGACGTCGCGGAACCGCCATTGATGCTCGCGGAGCCAGGCTTCGAGGGCGTCGGCTTGGGGGGGCGTGAGGACGCAGGTATGGGTGGTGAGGGGGGCGGCCATCCGGGAGTCTGCTGCGTGGGTGAATTACTTCGGCTTCAGCTGGGGGAAGAGGATGACATCGCGGATGCTCTCCTGGCCGAGGAGGAGCATGCAGAGCCGGTCGATGCCGAGTCCCATGCCGCCGGCCGGGGGCATGCCGTGTTCGAGCGCGACGAGGAAATCCTCGTCGAGTTTTTGGCGTTCGCCGCCCGCCTGGTGGAGGAGGCGTTCCCGTTGTTCGATGGGGTCGTTTTGCTCGGTGTAGGCGGGGGCGATCTCCTGGCCGTTGATGCAGCACTCGAACACCTCGACGGTTTCGGGATCGCCGGGGGTGAGTTTGGCGAGGGGGATGAGCTCCTTGGGGGCGTGGGTGACGAAGGTGGGGTCGATGAGGGTGGGCTCGATGCGTTTTTCGAACACGGCCTGGGTGACCTCGAAGTCGGCGAAGGCGTCCCCGATTTCGGCGCCGAGGGCGAGAGCGCGTTCGCGGCGTTGGGCGGGGGAGACGTCGAACCAGTCGGCTCCGGCGCGTTCGCGCAGGAGCTCGCGATAGGAGATCCGGCGCCAGGGGGGTGTGAGGTTGATGGTGCGTGTGACCTGGCCTTCGGGGTTGCGATGGTCGATGATGAGGGTGCCGAGGACGGTGCGGGCCACGTGGCAGACGAGGGACTCGACCAATTCGATCATGGTCTCGTAGTCGCCGAAGGCCTGGTAGGCCTCGAGCATGGTGAACTCGGGGTTATGGCGGCGGGAGAGGCCTTCGTTGCGGAAGTTCCGGCCGATCTCGAACACGCGGTCGAAGCCGCCCACCAGCAGGCGTTTCAGGTAGAGCTCGAGGGCGATGCGGAGGTAGAAGGGGCAGCCCAGCGCGTTGTGATGGGTGACGAAGGGCTGGGCGGCGGCTCCGCCGGGGACGGCCTGCATCATGGGGGTCTCGACCTCGACGTAATCCCGGGCGTGGAGGAACTCGCGGATCTCGCGGAGGATCCGGCTGCGGAGGAGGAAGAGGCGGCGGACCTCGTCGTTGGCCAGGAGATCGAGGTAGCGCTGGCGGTATCGGATTTCGGTGTCTTCGAGGCCGTACCAGGCGCCCGGGGGCGGGCGGAGGGCTTTGGCGAGGATGACGAACGACTCGACCCGGACGGTGGGTTCTCCGCTCCGGGTTCGGAAGAGGGATCCGCGGATCCCGATGAAATCGGCGAGGTCAAGGTGGCGGAAGACGTCGTAGAGATCGTCGCCGAGCACCTGTTTTTGGGCGTAGATTTGGATGCGGCCGGTCTGGTCGCGGAGGTCGAGGAACTGGCTTTTGCCCATGTCGCGATGGGCGGTGATGCGGCCGGCGAGGGCGACGGTGGCGTCCTCGGGGAGGGCGCCGGCATCGAAGGCGGCACGGGTTGGGCCGCAGCGGTGGGTGGGGCTGAACTTGTTTTTGAAGGGGTCGATGCCCCGGGCCCGCAGGGCCGCCAGCTTGGCGCGCCGCTGTTCGATCAGTGCATTGGTGTCGTCCATGTTCGTGCCGATGAAACACCGGGAGGCCCGGCTAGTCCAGCGGGAGGAATTGGACGCAGACCGGCGAGCCGACGTTGAGGCTCTCGCCGGTGGGGAGGAGCCGGCCGCGGTTGGGGTCGATGCGGAAGAGGACGAGGGTGTCGCTGTTCTGGTTGGCGGCCCAGAGCCACTCGCCGGTGGGGTCGATGCCGAAGCTGCGCGGCGTTTGGCCCTGAGTCGAGACGTGCTGCAGGGGTTTGAGCGTCCCTTTGGCGCGGTCGACGGCGAACACGGCGAGGCTGTCGTAGCCCCGGTTCGAGCCGTAAAGGAATCGGCCCGAGGGATGGACGAGGATCTCGGCGGTGGTGCTTTTGCCGCCGAAGCCCTCGGGCAGGGTGGTGACGGTTTGTTGTTCGGTGAGCGTCGCCTGGCGCGGGTCGTAGGCGAAGGCGGTGATGGTCGAGTCGAGCTCGTTGATCACGTAGGCGTGGCGGTAGTCGGGGGCGAAGGCGAAGTGACGGGGGCCGGCGCCGGGCTTGACGGCGGCGGAGGGCGGGGCGTGCGGGGTCAAGGCTCCGGTGGCGGCGTCGAAGCGGTAAACGAGGATCTTATCGAGCCCGAGGTCGGGGACGAACAGGAACTGACCGGACTGGTCGAGGGTGACGCCATGGGCGTGGGGGCCTTCCTGGCGCTGGCGATTGACGCTGGAGCCCTGGTGTTGGATGACGGTGGCGGGTTCGCCGAGGGCGCCATCCTGGCGGAGGGGCAGGACGGCGACGCTGCCGCCGCCGTAGTTGGCCACGAAGACCCATTTGCCGTCGGGGTGGACGATGAGGTGACATGGGCCGGCTCCTCCGGAGCTGGCGCGGTTCTGCAGGGACAGCGCGCCGGTCGCGCGGTTGATGGTAAACGCGCTCACGGCGCCGGCCGTCTTGCCCTGGCCGGTTTCGCCGACGGCGTAGAGGTGATTCCCGTTCGGGTGCAGGGCGAGAAAGGAGGGCTGGGTGGTCTCTGCGGCGAGCGTTGGGCTTCCGGCCTTCCCCTGGCGGGTGTCGAAGGGGAAGACGTAGATTCCCTGGCTGCGCTGGCCCGTGTAGGTGCCAAGGTACACGAGGCACGACCGGGCGGCGGCCTGCGGGACGAGGACGGCGCAGGCGAGGCCGAGGGTGACGATCGAGCTCGAGACACTCGAGACGAGGGGGAAGTGACGGTGGTGTTTCATGCCCGGGTGCGTGTCAGGGTTTGGAGTCAGGCTTTCAGACCTTGGGTGGGGAAGGTCCAGGCCTCGCGTCGGCGGAGCAGTTCCTTCCAGGTGACCTCGCGTTGCCGATAGGCGGCGGTGCGGCCGAGGATGGTGACGAGGTTGCTTCGGACGCTGGGGGCGACGGTTGGATTCGAGGCGTCGCCGCGGACGATGTTCTGGTGAAAGGCGGCGATGTTGTTCACGGCGCCGTCGGTGTAGAGGTTCTGCAGGCGGCCGCTCTTGTAGGGGTCGTCGCTGAGGACATTGACCTCGCCGAAGTAATGCGTGTCCGCCGTGCCTTCCGTGCCGTAGACGCGGCAGAGGATGTCATCCCAGTACTTGCCCGCCTGTTTCGAGCAGAAGCTGAGCGTGACGCCGTTGGGGTAGTAGTAGATGACGGCGAAATGATCCCAGCAATCGCCCAGGAACTCCCGGCAGCGTCCCCCGGTGCCGTACGCCTTGATCGGTTCGGCGTCGAGGAACCAGGAGGCGACATCCAGCGCGTGGATGTTCTGTTCGGTGATGATGTCGCCCGAGAGGACGCGGTCGATGGCCCAGGCGCGCAGGCGCGCCTCGGGGTCCCGGGCGGACTTGCGGAACTCGGCGTCCATGGTCTGGAACATGAGGCTGCACTGGTAGGCAGCCTCGACGTTGATGATTTGGCCGATGCCGCCCTCGTGAACCTTGCGGACCGCCTGTTGGTAAGCGGGGTGGGCGCGAGTCTGGAAATCCACCAGGAACGCGAGTCCGCGGGCGGTGGCTTGTCGTCCGCTTTCGCCGATGCTGAGGCAGCCGGCGACATCGACGGCGGCGGGCTTGGCGAGGTAGACGTGCTTTCCGGCAGCGACGGCGGCTTCGGCCTGGGCGGGGTGGAAGTAGGGTGGGCTTTCGATGGCGACGGCCTCGACACCCGGCTGCTGGAGCAGCCGGCGGTAGCCGGCCAGCCCGGCGTACTGATTGGCGGCCGGCACGCCGAATTTCTCCCCGGCGCTCCGGGCCCGATCCGGGAAGTAATCGAACACAGCGGTGATCTCGTAGCCGCCGTGCTTGACGAAGAGATCGGTGATCCACTTGCCGCGGCCGCCGCAGCCGATCAGTCCGAGCTTGATCTTCCTCGGTGTATCGGCTGCCCGGGCGGTGCCGGGGCGGAGCAGGCCCATGGTGATCAGGGCCGCGCCCGTGCGCGCCAGGAAGCGGCGCCGAGGCAGCGAGAGGGAGGGTCGGGTGGGCTGGTTGGCGTTCGAATTCGAGTTCATGGATGGGATGATCGTGACGCACTCCCCGCAGCCGGGCTCTGCGGTGCCGGATCGCGGGGACGGCCGGCACGGGCGGTGTTGTCGCCGCCAATAGAAGATCGGCCACGTCGCGGAAGCAATCCGAAAGCGAGCGCGAGGGCGGTAAGACTGACGCAGCTCCAGCCGAAGACATCGCCGTGGCGGCGGTAGAACGTGGGATGGCGGGAGGTGCCATCAGCGGGCAGGGTTAACCGGAAGCTGCGAAATCCGGCGCGGTAGGCATCCGCTGGCGTCCTGGAGTCGAGTCCGTGCCTCCGGCCCCGGCGGTCGATCCAGCAGGTGATTCCGTTGTTGGTGCAGCGGACGAGGGGGCGGCCGTTCTCGACGGCGCGGAAGACCGCGTTGGCGGCGTGCTGCCATTGGGCGGCGCTCTCACCGAACCATCCGTTATTGGTCAGGTTCAGGAGGAAATCGGTGTCGGGCTCGACCGCGTGTCGGACCCCGTGGGGGAAGACGTCCTCGAAACAGATCAGCACGGAGACTCTAGCGAGGCGCGCCTCAGACCCAGTCGAGGCCTCAGATTCATGAAGACCCTGCGGTGCCAGCCCACCCTCTCTTCCGCGCCTCGCTAATGTAGAGTCCTCGAAGGCGGGAGGGTGGGTTTGGAACGGCAGGGAACGAACTTGACCTGTTGACCACTCATTCCACAGGTCGAGGACTCTGGCGGTGGGCTGATCGAGGATGAACGGCACGGGCCCGTCGCCGGCGGTGAAGCTCGCGCCGATGGGGGTCAGGTGTTTCATGAACGGCAGGAACCGCTCGAACGGGATGTACTCGCCGAAGATGACCAGCCTTTGCTTGCGGTACGTCTCCCTGAAGCGACCGTCGGGTCCGAACAGGAAGGCGCTGTTGTAGTAGCGAGGGGTGCCTTCGGGTTGGTCTGGCGGCGGCGGCTCCACATCGTCCGCACCGAAGATCATCCAGACCTGGTGGGTGGCGATGAGGTTGGTGAGCACGCGGAAGTGGTCCTCGGACAGCCCGGGTAGGGAAGCCTCCGGCCAGACGAGCAGATCCGGGTTGGCGGCCAGGGCGAGCTGGGAGAGCTCGATGAGGGCGTTGAAGCGATTGGTGGTCTCGCGGGGATCGAAGATCAGTCTCTGGGGGATGCTGGGCTGGACGAGGGCGATGTTCAGTTCCCGGCCTGCGGGGGGCGGGGTTATCAGGCGCACCGCGCCCTGGAACGAGACGCAGAGCAGGACGACGAGTGGTAGTGCCAGATCCGAGAACGAAAGCAGCGGGATGCGGAACGGGAGGAAGAGGGGGCGCGGGGGCCCGTGACAGGTCGGGAGCGGCGAGCTGGCCGGAGAGGCAGGGGGCGGCGGACGGAAAGGGCGGGTGACGGCTTCGAGGGCGGCGCAGAGCAGGGCGAGGGAGGCCCAGACCACGAGAAACGAGATACCATAGACGCCGGTGACGTCCGCGATTTGGATCAGCGGGAGCTGTCGGTATTGCGAGACCCCCATGAGGTTCCAGGGGAAGCCGGAGAAGAGCCGGGCGAGGATCATCTCGAGAGCCACCCAAGCGGCGGCGCAGAGCAGATTCCAGCGGATTCGCTGGAGGGCGGTCAGGCCCGCGAGCGGGCTGCGCCAGCGCTGGGAACCCGTGCCGGCCCCGGCCGGCGCTTCAGGGGATGGGCTCGCGGCTGGCGTCGGAAGACACCGGATGCTGAACCAGAGCCAGACGGCGGGGTAGAGGGCGCAGTAGGCGCTGAGGGCGATCCAGCCGGCTACCGCTCCGGCCGGAAACGGGATGTGGAGGAGCCAGCGGAGGGAGATCAGGAAATGAACGAGACCGGCCAGATAACCGAGTCGGAGACCGGTTCGGGCGGGAGAGCCCAGGGCGGAGAAGGCGAGCAAGCCAGGCGCGAGCCAGGCGAGCCCGGCGATGTTTGGTGTCGGGAATGACAGCGCCCACGTCAGCCCGGCCAGGCAGGCCAACCCGGTGCGGCGGTTCAAGACTCGGCTCGAGCGGTGTCGATCCACCACAGCCAGCTTGCGCGATCCCGCGGGGAAGGCAAGCGTGTAGGGGTCTGTGTCAGTAGACGAGGCCGGTACCCCTCTCCCTCGATCCCTCCCCCCGCTCCGTAGTCGCAGGGGGAGGGAAGAACCGGCGCGCGGACTCGATCTGTTGACGTTGTCGGCCTGTGAAACTGCAGTGGTCGAGGACCAGCGCGGGACCGGACGGGAGGTGGACGGTCTGGCGATGCTTGCCCAGACCAAGGGTGCCAACGCGCCGGAGAGCTGGGGCCATCCGTTCTACTGGGCGCCGTTCATTCTCCTCGGCAACTGGCTTTGAGCGCCCTTGGGCGAACGCCATGGCAACGCCGTGGGGGGGGGAACTCGGGCCGATCTTCAAGGCGCGGCGCGCGTTCGCTCCCGCCACTCGACCGGGGGTTTGGCCTCGGGATGCCGGCTGAGGATGGCTTTCAACTGGGCCAGCACCTCGGGGTGTTTCCCGGCGCGATTCTCCGTCTCTTGCGGATCGTCGAGGTAATCGTACAGCTCGTAGTCGGCGGACCCGGCCGGCGCTCCGATTTCCTTCCACTCGACCATTCGATAGCGCTCCGTGCGGATCGCGCGTCCAAAGAGCTCCTTGCCTTGAACGCTGCGAGGGAAGACATGATACGCGTGATCCCTGACGGTGTGGGCGGGGTCTTTGAGCAGCGGGACCAGGCTCTTGCCATCGATGGGTTGCGGCCCGATCGGACTCGGCAAGCCGGCCAACTCCGCCAGGGTCGGGTAAAGGTCCACAGTCTCGACGAGCGCCTGGGTCACGGTTCCTGGCTGGGCAACGCCCGGCGCCACGACGACAAGCGGAATGCGGTTGGCTTCTTCGTAGTTCGTGTGTTTGGTCCACATGCCGTGATCACCGAGGTGATATCCGTGATCGCCCCACAACACGACGATGGTGTTCGAGCTGAGGTTGAGACGGTCCAGTTCGTCGAGCACCAATCCCACCTGGGCATCCATGTAACTGAGCGCGGCGTAGTACCCGTGAACCAGCGTTCGCACGTGGTCGCCGCTCACGGGAGGATTCTGCGGTATGGGCTTGTATTGATTCAACTCGCCCAGCGTCTTGCCCGCGTAAGCGGGTGCTCCGGCGGGAGGCGTGAGCACCTTGGGCATGGGGAGCTTGGCGGGGTCGTACAAGTCCCAATACCGGGTCGGCGCACAAAACGGCAGGTGGGGCTTCGTGAAGCCCAAGGCCAGAAGGAACGGTTCGCTTCGTCGCTTGGCTTGTTGCAGGCGTTTGATGCCTTCCCGCGCAATGCGCCCGTCGGCATAAGCGTCATCCCGAACATCAGCCTTTTCCCAGGCAACGCCGCGCGGCAACGCGTGATTCCGGCCGAGCTGCTGATTGCTGAAATACGCCTCCTCGCGGGTCAATTGGCCCCTGGTGCTCTCCGGCAACACGTAGTCAATCACCTTGTCCGGAAGGAACGGCACACTCCAGGAGGCGGGATCATTGGTGTTGCCATGGCCGACATGAAACACTTTCCCGATCCCCTCGGCGCGCCAGCCGTGCTTCATGAAATGCTGCATCACGGTGACGGCTTCCGGTTCCGCGCGGCGGAAGTTCGCGCCCAGGGAATAGAGGCCCAGCGATGTCGAGCGTGAGCCGAGCAGGAGGTTGTTTCGCGATGGCGCGCAGACCGCCTGGTTGCAGTAGGCGCGGTCGAACCGCAGTCCGCGGGCAGCCAGGCGGTCCAGGTTGGGCGAATGCACCCAGGACGCGCCATAAGCCCTGAACGACGGTTTAAGGTCGTCAACGAGCAGCAACAGCACATTGGGCCGCGGCGCTGCGGAATGCCCGCCGGCGGTCTCCGCGGCGCACGCCATCGACGTCGCCGCGATCACCGACCCGACGATCCGGGTGATTGTCCTGTTCATCAGCGCCCGCGGCTGCAGACCATGAGATGCTGCAGCCGCCCGCGGTTCAGCGCGGTCTCATTGGGACCAGCGGTAGAACCTGGTGCCCGCGGCGGTCACCGTGAGGGGCGAGGTCGGCGAACCCGGCACGGTCTTGTACGGGCCAGTGACGGCGGTGGCCTCCTCGAGCGTTGTGCCTGTCGGCCAGGTGATCGTCACCATGTTGCCGGCAGCGGTGATGGTGAAGGCCGTCGTCCCGCCTTTGGCGGCCTGGTAGTGGCTCGCAATCTGCGCGGCGCTGAGGGCGGTGCTGTAGATGGCGACCTCATCGATCCCGCCGGCGAAGGCGTCAGCCCAGCCATTGCCGGTGGAGCCGATCGCCCAATCCGCATTGTCGACGGGCAGAGCGCCGACCGGGGCCGCCTCACTCGCGACTTCAGCGCCGTTGCGATAGAGCCGCCAGGTGGTGCCGTCGTAAGTCCCGGCCAGATGGATCCAATCGGCTCCGCCCAAGTCGCCCGCCGGCACGGGGAAGCTGGCACGATAGGTGTTGCTGCTGACCTCATCGGCGTTGGTGAAGACCACCAATGTCGAGCCCACGACGTAGTTCGCCCCGGTGCCATCGATGCCCAGGAACACCTGGGCGCTGTTAGTGATCGCGTTGTCAGGCGGCGCCACGAGGTAACTGCTGGGGGTCGGTGGCCCGTGCGAAATGATGCGGGCCATCTCGCCCTGGGTGGCGGCGGGTTTCACCCATGCTTCGAGCGTGGCGTGGCCGGAGATATTCAGTTCAGCGGGGTTGTTGAAACTGGCCCAGCTTTTCAGTCCATCAAAAGGCACGGCGGTATTGGCAGCCTCGAATCCGCCGTAGGCGGGAGGTTGCGGTCCCGCCTCGGTATTGCTCGTGAGAACCAGGTTGCCATCGGCGGCCGGGCCTGCGCTTCCTTGGTTGGCGATTGGGAAGTCGGCCGGTTCGTTGAACCGGAGATAGGTCTTGGGGCCGAGTCGCTGATTGCCGGCGCCGTCGTAGGAGGCGGTCAGGACGAGCGCCTCATAGCTGGTGGCGGGGTGGGCATTGGTGCCGGCTTCGTAGTGGGCCAGGATCTGCTCCGGGGTGAGGACGTAGTTATTGTAGAACGCGACCTCATCGACATCGCCTTCGAAGGGGTTGTTGCCGAGCGTCGACGCGGCGTTGTAGGCGCCGATGGCGAAGTCCGCGGGGTCACCGCCGTCCTCGGGGGGGTTGACGTTGGCGGCATAGAGCGCGTCCGGGTTGGTGGCGACGAGGACGCCGTCGACGTAGGCGTTGAGGATGCCGCTCCACTGGTCGTTGCCGGTGCCGGCGACATCGCCATTCTGGTACAGGGGCTCCCACGTCACGACCAAGTGCTGCCATTGGCCGATCGAGTAGTCGGTGGCGGTCACGACGTCATGGCCGCTGCCGGTGGCGCCGTCGAACATCCGGAAGCACCAGCCGTGGCCTTCGTTGTTGATCCCGGGCACATTGGCGTAGGAGGCGTTGGGGAAACGCTGGAAGATGACCCAACCGGTCCGGTGCCCCAACTTGGGCCAGCGATTGTTCACGGGGCATTGCCCGCCCTGCTCGTCGAGCATCGGCCTCAGCCAGGCTTCGAACGTGAACGGGATGCCGGCGTTTGGGTTGTTCTCCGCGAGCCATGGCATGGTGGTGGTCGAATTCCCGTTCCGCTTGTGATAGGCGACCGCGCTGTCGTCGGCACGGCCGGCCAAAGCGCTGTTGGCCGCTTGGCGCACTTCGCTGGTGTGGGTGGCCCGACCGGCGGCGCGCACGTCACCCCAATTCACCGCGGTCCTGGTTCCAGGCGCGGGTTCATCGAGACGCAGGTAGACAACCGGGGCATCCGACCGGATGAGCGTGTCATAGGAAACGGCGCGATGGGCGTTGGTGGCGTTTTGGTAGTGGGCCAGGATCTGGGCATCGGACAGTTTGGTTGCGTAGAAGGCGAACTCGTCCACGCCACCGAAGTAGGCATTGCCGCCTGCGCCGCTGGTGTTGTTGTAGGCGCCCAGCGACAGGGCCGCGCCGGTTTCCGACGGATTGGCGGCGTACCCCGGATCAGTGCCGCTGTCGCCGCCGGTCCAGAGGTTCGTGCTCGCGGGCACGCCGTTGATGTACATGGTCAAGGTGGCGTTCGAGACTGGATCAACCGGGTTGTAGACGACGACGACATGGGTCCATTGGCCGACCTCGTAGGCGACGTCGCTGGTGACATCCAACCCGCTGCTGCCGCCGCTGCCGCGGTACATACGGCAGTTCCAGCCCACGCCTTCGTAGCCGCCCTTGCCTTCATAGTACAGGTTCGGAGCGCGTTGAAAAAACACCCAGCCGGTTCGATCGGTGACCCCGGAGGAGACGCGGTTGTTCATGGGGCACTGTCCGCTGCTGATCTGGTCGGAAGCCGGGTAGAACCAGGCCTCGATGGTGAACGGCTTGGTATTATCGGGATTCAGCGCCGGGGCAAACGGGATCATGCCGTAGGTGCTGCCGGTGTCGAAGAACTGGGCTCGGTTCGGATCCCCGACGATCGCGCCCGGAATGGGGACAAGATTGAAGGTATTCGTGAGGTTGCCCGAGGCGCCAAGGCTGCCTTGGTTCTCGTTCACGTTCGACCGCACGGTGCTGTCGTTGAGACGGTAGTAGGCCTTGGGTCCGTCGGCCAGGACTGTGGACGCGTAATCGGCTCGCAGTGGCGCGGCCGCCATGGCGCAGAGCACGGCCACAAGCGCACATCGGGCAGCCAGGGGATTTCGAGAACGGATGGTTTGCACCGGATTCCTTCCTGATAGGGGTTCGGGTCTTGAGGTAACGACGCGACACTAGGCCGTTCCGACAGGGATGACAATCCAAAACTGGTTTGCGCCCCCCCCAGGGGCGCACGACTCAATTCTTCAGGATGAACAGGATCGGAGAAGCCAGGGTCGGGGGGACAGGTTCAAAGTGGGCTCCTCGTGGCGCGGTGACGTCGAGCTTTCTTCCGTCTCGCGGCTTCGGTAGGCTTTGGGATTGATGAACCCTCTGACGTTGATCGGGGTGTTGTGGTTGGGCGGTGTTGGCGCGGTGCTGGCGGTCGAGCCGTGCGCGATCGAGGTGGTCGAGCGAGGCAGCGGCTGGCCGGTGCCGCTGGTCGAACTCCGGACGACGCATCAGCAGCGGTTCGTGACGGATAACGCGGGCCGGATCGCCTTCGATCTTCCGGAGCTGATGGGCCGGCAGGTTTGGTTTGAGGTGATCGGCCACGGGTACGAGGTGGCGGCAGACGGTTTTGGTTATCGGGGCGTGCCGCTCCGGCCGGAACCGGGCGGCACGCTGCGGGTGACCGTGCAACGGAAGTGCATTGCGCGCCGGCTGGGGCGGCTGACGGGGGCAGGGTTACTGGCGGAGAGCGCCCAGCTGGGTCTCGAAGACGGCGGTGTCGAGACGGGGGTTCTGGGGTGCGACAGTGTCCAGGTGGCGGCGCATCGGGGCCGGCTGTTCTGGCTGTGGGGGGACACGACGCTGGCGCGGCATCCGCTGGGGATCTTTCACAGCACGGCGGCGACGACGGGGGAGCGGGCGCTGGGATCGTTCGAGCCGCCGGTCCGGCTGCGGTACGAGTATTTCACGGACGACCGCGGGTTGCCGCGGGCGGTGGGAAGGATGCCGGGGGACGGGCCGACGTGGATCAGCGCGTGTGTGAGCCTTCCGGATGGCAAGGGGCAGGCGCGTCTTGTGGCGAGCTATATGAAGATCCGCCCGCCGCTCGAAGCTTACGAGTGGGGTTTGTGCGTGTGGAACGAGGAGAAGCGCGAGTTCGATCGGCACCGGGTGTTGTGGACGAAGTCCGCGGAAGCGCCGTCGCCGCCGCCGCATCCGGAGGGTCATGCCGTGGTTTGGACGGATGGAGCGGGTCGGGCGTGGGTGTTGTTCGGGAATCCGTTTCCGGCGTTGCGGTGTCCGGCGACGTTCGAGGCGTGGCAGGATCCGGCGTCGTGGGAGGTGTTGGAATCGCCGGGGGCTTTAAAGAGTGCGGGTGAGGGTCGGGCGGTGAAGCCGCATCGCGGTGCGCACAGCGGGTCGATCGCGTGGCACGGATGGCGTCGGCGCTGGGTGACGGTGTTTCTCGAGGCGCTGGGGAAGCCGTCGGCGTTTGGGGAGCTGTGGTATGCGGAGGCGGCGTCGCCGACGGGGCCGTGGGGGCCGGCGGTGAAAGTGCTCAGCCACGACAACTACACGTTTTACAATCCGCGGTTGCATGTCGAGCTGAGTCCGCCGGACGCGCCGATTCTGTTGTTCGAGGGGACGTACACGATGGCGTTTGCGGATCACGCGCAACCGACGCCGCGATATGACTACAACCAGATCCTTTACCGGTTGGACCTGGACGATCCGGCGTTGGCGCCGGCCGGTCGGCGAAGGGAATCGCCGCAAGGAGCGCAGGAGAGAGTGGGGTCGGGAGAAGGTCAATGAGGGGAGCCGCCGCCAAGAGGGCAGGGGAAGGGGAATCGCCGCCAAGAGGCGCACAAGGCGCAAGAGATGGGGCGATGCCGGGAAGCGGTCGGGGTGGGGAGTCGCCGCCGAGAGGGCAGGGGAAGGGGAATCGCCGCCAAGAGGCGCACAAGGCGCAAGAGAGGGGGCGATGCCGGGAAGCGGTCGGGGTGGGGAGCCGCCGCCGAGAGGGCAGGGGAAGGGGAATCGCCGCC